>OLNP01001393.1_pt1 | contig 20619 bp, 18 predicted proteins | sample 1671951 | NCBI WGS metagenome assembly OLNP01 (sample SAMEA3136629, study PRJEB25190) | human gut metagenome | biome: human gut; feature: human-associated habitat; material: faeces | place: Austria | collected 2013
ATCCGGAGAAGGTTATGCAGGAGTTCAAGGAGCATAAGATACGTTTCCTCTGTGCCTGCGATATGATCTCGGAAGGCTGGGACTATCCGGAACTCGGAATCCTCGTTATGGCGCGCCCGACGCGTCTATCTCATCGAAGCGCCGCTGGCTGCTGCCCTCGGCGCCCAGCTCGATATCACCGCGCCCGAGGGGCGCATGGTCGTCGACATCGGCGGCGGCACGACGGATATCGGCGTACTGACCATGAACGGCATTGCGCAGTCCGCCTCGCTCAAGGTGGCGGGCGCGGCCTTCGACGAGGCCATCATCCGCCATCTGCGCCGCCGCTACGGTCTGCTCATCGGTACGACCGTTGCAGAGGAGATCAAGATGTCCATCGGCTGCGTCACGCCCCGGCCGGAGGCACTGACCATGACCGTCAAGGGCCGTGACCTCAAGAACGGCCTTGCCCGCGAGGCCACGCTGGCATCCGAGGAGCTCATGGAGGTCCTGCGCCGCCCCGCCCGTCAGATCATGGACAAGGTGCTCGATGTGCTCGAGAGCACCACGCCGGAGCTCGTGGCGGACATTGCGCGCAATGGCATCGTCCTGACGGGCGGCGGCAGCCAGCTCTTCGGCATGGACCGCCTGCTGTGCGAGCGCACGGAGATGACGTGCGTTGTCGCGGACGACGCGGATTCCTGCGCGGCCTACGGCTGCGGCAAGAGCCTGAGCTGGATGAACCACATGCAGGAGGGCACGATCAACCTCGCCCGCCGCCGCCTGCTGAAGGAGTGAGTTCCTGTTTGACAAGCCTTCCAGGCTTAAGAAGATCCCACTTTTTTCGCCGCCTGCGGGCGGCGAACTCTGCGGGGCTCTTTGAAATCACCCCCCCCGCCGGCCGGGCCGGTGGGGCGTTCTGCAAAAACAGGGACCGGAGAAAGCCTCCGATCCCTGTTTTTGGTATTTCCGAATTATTCTGCGTCGTGTTTCTGGACATGCGCCTTGATGGCGGCAAAGCTCTCCGCGCTGATCACATGCTCGATGCGGCAGGCATCCTCCGCGGCGATCGCAGGATCGACCCCGAGGCCGGTCAGCCACTTCGTCAGCAGGCGGTGGCGCTCGTAAATCCGCTCGGCGATCTCCTGTCCGGCCGGAAGCAGCGTGATAAAGCCGCCCGCGTCCATGGAGACATAGCCGTTTTCGCGCAGATTGCGCATGGCGATGCTGACGCTCGGCTTGGAAAACTCCAGCTCATTTGCAATGTCGATGGAACGCACAAGGCCCTTACGCTCCTTGAGCACCAGAATGGTCTCCAGATAATTCTCGGCGGATTCCTGAATCTTCATAGGTCCTGAACATTCCTTTCGTATGAATAGAATTATTATAACACGAAAAACAGAGTTAAGCAAGCCAGAGATTTGTGCAGGAGAAAAATCCGGGCTTGATTTTTGCCCTGCCTGCTGTTATAATATCTGCGAAGCTTTGCTGCGTCTGCAATACGGAGCGGTATCGAAGTGGTCATAACGGGACTGACTCGAAATTTCGGCAGAAGCTGGGAATTTCGTCCCCCTGATTCTCCTTGATATTCCTCAACACAGAAAATCTCAAAATCGAATATTTTTTGCCGTCTCTCCAGTTTTCTCTCCAACGAATTTTTGAGCAAATTTCCGGAAAGAAAACCGGACGAAAATAGACACGGAGAGTTGTCCGAGTGGTCGAAGGTGCAGCACTCGAAATGCTGTAGACCGAAAGGTCTCTAGGGTTCGAATCCCTAACTCTCCGCCACAAAAAGCCTGTAAACAAGCCCGTTTACAGGCTTTTTAATTTTTGCCTAAAGGGCAAAGCCCGCACGATTTTCGGTTTTCAGGGGAGAAAATCAGAAGTTCTCCCCGGCACCGATCGACCCCCAGCGGCTGCTGAAGTCGCCGCCCTCCGGCAGGGCAAGCCCTGTCTCCATCGCCTGTGCCGAGGTGATCTTGGATTTGTAATCCAAGTGGGCGTAGATATTCGCCGTGGTGGTAAAGTCGCTATGTCCCAGCCACTCCTGAATGTGCTTGAGGGGGACGCCATTGGCCAGCAGCAAACTGGCGCAGCTGTGACGCAGATCGTGAAAGCGCATCCGGCGCAGGCCGTGGCTCTCCAGAAATTTCGGAAATGCGTTGGTCAGGTACTCCACCCGCATCCGCTCCCCCAGCTCGTCCACGAATACAAAGCCGTCGTATTCATAGTTGTAGCAGTTGCCGCAGACCTGCTTGTTCAGCTCCTGTGCCTCTTTCACCTGCATAAAGTATTCCCGGAAGCTGCCGATGAGCGGCAGTGTGCGCAGGCTGGACTTGGTCTTGGCGGATTGCTGCTCAAACTCCTGATACTTGCCGTCGATGATCGTTGAGGTCACGGTGCGCTTTACGGAAATGGTGCCTTGCTCAAAGTCGATGGCGTCCCATTTCAAGCCCACCACCTCGCCACGGCGAAGGCCGTAAAAGGCGGCCACCAGCACCGGCAGCTCCAGCTTGGTTCCCCGAAGGGCTTCAAACATCTTCTGCATCTCGTCCGCCGAGAGAAAGACCGGCTGAAAGCTGTTCTTTCTGGGCCGGTCCACCTTGTCCGCCACATTCTGGATCAGCATATCGGTCTTGACTGCATATTTCAGTGCCGAGTGAATGACGGCGTGATAATGGATAACGGTATTGGGCGTGACCCGCCTGAGCATTTCAGAATAAAACATCTGCAAATGTCGGGCTTCCAGTTCCCGCAGTGTCAATTTCTTCTTGCGAAAATAAGGGACGATGGTGCTTTTCAGCAGTCCTTGGTAGGCACCGTAGGTTGCGTGGGCCAGCCTTCCCTTGGCGATCTCCAGCCATTCCAGCAGATAGTCGGCGAACAGCATATCACTGCTCAGGTCGCCCACTTCTTTGGGCGGCTCAAATTCCGCTCGAAGCCTTGCCAGTTCTGACTCGGCTTTGCGCTTATTTCCCTTTTCGGAAAGCCCCAGCGAGATCCATTTCGTTTTCCGCTGCCCTCCGGCATTTTTGTAGTTCAACACGGCATAATACTTGCCGTTTTTCAAAGTCAAATGTCCTGCTACCATTTTGTTTTCCTCCTGTCTTTCTATTTGCAGAACAGAACTCCAAACCGACAGCATCAGTATACCACCGGTTTGGGGTTCTCTCTATTCTGCGATTTGTTTGATTGCAGCCGTATCGGTACGAATCAGCGGGCGTCCCGGTTTCGTTCTCTCTGCCGCTTCAGCAGTTCCAGGCCCTTGATAATGTCCCGGCGCATCTGCTCCTCGGTATAGCCGGAGGGGAAATATTTCCGCAGCTCCTCCCGCTTGAATTTCAGTTGCTCCTGCTGGTTGGGCTTTGTCTCCGCCAGCACGGCGTAGACTATCTGGTCATCCAGCAAGCCCTCCTGCGCCAGCTTTTTCAGGCGGATGCTCTGGGCGTGGGACGGGGTACAGTCGTTCAGAGCCATCGCGTCCAGCACCGCCTTCTGCTGATACGAGTCTAAGTAAGAAAGCTCCACCGCTGGGTTGAAGGCGATCTTTCCATCGTCCACCATCGAAAGCAGCTTGGGAATCAGGTAGGTCAGGCGGATATATCTTCGCACTTGGTCTTTACTCTCACCTGCATCGTCTGCCACTTTTTCTACGCTAAGCAACTTCTCTGCAACTTGCACAGAAGCGATGCCCTGATGCTTGATGGCATCCAGCTTCATCTTGTAGGCGAACGCCTTTTCGCTAGGCAGGATAGTCTCCCGCTGCAAGTTGGCATCCACCATTGCGATCACCGCTTCATCGTCGGACAGCTCCCGGACGATGACGGGCATCGTCTCGACGCCCAGCACCTGACACGCCGCCAGCCGCCGGTGGCCGGAGATCAGCTCGTAACCGCCGTCCGGCAGCGGCCTTGCCAGCGCCGGGGTAATAGCGCCCACCTTGCGGATGCTCTCGATCATCCGCTGCATCTCCTCATTGTTCTGCACCTTGAAGGGCTGACCCTTGAACGGGTGCAGCTCGGCCAGTGGAATATTCCGCACCCGCTCCAGTTTGGCATCGTCCCGCTCCGCCTGCGTGGAGAACAGATCGTCCAGCGTGGGTAAAGTAAAATCCGATTTTCTCATTGTGTTGTCCTCACTTTCATAGTTTTTTCTTTCGGGGTCTTAGGGCACGCCCTAACGAGTGCTTTTGCGCTCCGGCTCTGCCGGGAGTAAAAACGCACTGCTCGCTCAGATGACGCAGGCATCGCAAGCGGATATACTGTTTGGCTCCGACAGGAGTAAAAACAGTCTGCTCGCTTAGACTGCGCAGGCGTGATACCTGCTTACTTTAATTCATTCAAAATTGCTTCCAACCTGCTAATAATTTCCTCTTGCTGAAGCTGTGGAAGCTCCGCTTTCAGGCCGTTCATCATCCGAAACAAGCGGTAATCCCGCTCCGTGATGGCCGCTTTGACATCTTTCCCAAGCCCCAGCCGCCGCAAGTATTCCGACAGCGACAGAGAACAGAACCGGGCATTTTCCAGCAGCTTTTGCTTCTCCTGCTCGGTCACACGGACATTGATCCCATAGTTTTTGCTGCGCATTTGTTCACCCCCTTTCTTCGGTTTGTGACGGCAATGACGGTTGTGACGGGGATTTCCTTATATAGCGATCCCGGCGTCATTTGCGTCATCGCCGTCACGGCGCAGAAATTTGATGAGTCGGCTTTTGCCTGTGCGCTTGGTGCGATACTCGATGCCCAGCGGCTCCAGCACCTCGAAAGCGAACTGGCCGAGATACTTTGTGACCATATTGGGCGTGACCTCCTGCTCCTTCATTTCGGTCAGCAGCTCCGTGGCCGTGCCTACCCATTCGGTGCGGCACTCCATAAAGTCCACCACCCGAAACAGAAATTTCGGCAGTTCCGCCTTGTGAATATCCTCGCTGTTCTTGCGCTCCACCAGTTCCCAGACAAGGTCGTTAAACTGCAAGGTCAGCTCCTGATATTCCACATCCCGCCCACTGACCAGCAGCGTAGCAGCGTTTCCACTGCGCTTACGGCGCAGGATGAAGTTGGTGTCCGCAGCGCCGATGATGCCGGTGGAGCCGCTGACATCGTTAAAGGGATCGTCGCTGTCTTGCAGCTTTCGCAGGTGATGCACCAGCAAAATGGCGATGTTGAAGCCGTCGGCAATGCGCTTGATGGAGGAAATGTCGTCGTAGTCGTTGCCGTACATTCCCGCTTTTCCGGCGCTGCCTTTGGAGTCCCGCACCTTTTGCAGCGTGTCGATGATGACCAGCTTGGTGGCGGAATGCTCGGTCAGGAAATCCGTGATCTGCTCCTCCAGCCCGCCGCCGATCAGCCCGGAGGTCACAGCAAAATACAGGTTGTCCGGGGCACTGTCGGTGAGGTTGTAGAGCCGGTCCTTGATGCGGCGCTGGGTGTCCTCAAGACTCAGATAGAGCACATCGCATTGCAGTGTAGGCAGCCCCCAAATAGAGTTTCCCTGCGCCACTTGCAGCCCCAGCCACAGCATCAGCCAGCTTTTGCCGATCTTGCTGGCACCGCTGATGACATTGACACCCTGCGAAATAAGGCCGTCTACGATGAACATCGTCTTGCTCATCGGCGTGGACAGCAAGGTCTCTGCGTCCACGGTTTTCAGTTTGTTACCCATAGAAATTTCTCCTTTGTAGAATGTTAGAAATGGATTTTGACAGGTGCAGATGGAAACGGCCACCCGCACCCGCTTCGCCCTCAAAAAAGCCCCGGAAATCAAGGCTTTCCCGGTGCTTAATGTTCGACACTGCGTCGCCGCCTGGCCGAGTCCGCCTTCTGCTTGCGCCGGATGGAACGGCCGCATTCCGGGCAGTACTTCTGCCGGTTGCTGCCGGGTGCAAAGGGCTTTCCGCATCGGTCGCAGAGCCGTGTGCGCTGCCGGTAAATGTCGGCGTAAAGTGCCTTGTCGGTGGGCAGAACCGCCCGCCGAAAGTACTTACACAGCAGCGAATAGGAAATCATCTGCACGCACACGCAGCCCTCGCCGTCGTCCAGCGGCAGGCAGTTGCCGCCATCATAGTTGGCGCACAGCCGCCGGATTAATCGGTTACAGCGTGCCCTTTGGGCGGGCGTCAGGCGCTTGATCTCATCCAACTTTCTTCACCCCCTTCTCCATCACATAGTTGATGACGCTGATTTTCGGAATTTTCAGCGTCGTGCCGATCTTCACGGCGTGGATGTACCCATAGTCGATCAGCTTGTAGGCCAGCTTGCGGCTGATGCCCAGCATCTCCCGAAGCTCTTTGACGGTCACGATGTCCGGGTATTCCGGAAACATCATCTGATAAAGCTCTCTGAGCTCTCCTTTCTTCATAGGCTTGAACCTCCTTTGTCTGTTCTGAATCCGCATTTCTGCGGCGGTTTTTGTTTGCTGCCGCTCATCCGCATCGTTCCTGCCCCGGAGTCTCACCACGGCGTATTGCTTCTTCGGTGCGCTCTCGTCGCAGCAAGTTCCATATCATTCGCTTCCGCACTCGTGCGAAAGCTCATTCGTTTCACTGCTGCTCCTCTTCCCACAAAATCTTCGATTTTGCGGGAGCCCTGAATTATCGGGAAGTCGTGGCGTCACTTGCCGGAAGCATATCCTCTGGAGGCGGCGATTTAATTTTCAAGGTACACAGGGAGACAGTCCCCTCAATAGGTAGGCAGCGAGAAGGCCTGTTTTTTAACCCCCCTTGCGAAAATTTTTCGTTGTGGAAGCTGCTCCCCGAAAACCGGCCTCTACTAACCAACTGGGAAATTTTTGGGGATTTGTACGAAGCTGTTTTAAATTTTTTTGAAGAAACGGTTCACTTATTTTCAAAAGGAGTGGGTATTGGGTGGCCCTTGAATTGAAAAATTTTCTGAAAACCGCTCCTACTAACCAACTGGGAACTTTTCAGAGAAATAACAAATAGATTTTGAAGAAATTTTGAAATGATCTTCTCACAAATCAACGAGAACTATTTGCGGCTTTGGCAAAGTGAATTGAATAACTTCAAAACGCCCTTCACTTACTCTCAAAAAAGGGGTGGCGTTTGAGGGGGTGTTTCCGATAATTTTTCTTCGGCTTTGAAGATTTCTCCTTTCACTTTCTCTTTGCCGAATTCTTATCGAATCTTCCCATTGATTTTCAAAATTTTTTGCAGACAGGCAAAAAAGTGAGCGCCTGCCTCTTTGCAGAAGCAGACGCTCACTTGGATATTCAGTTTTATATTGCAGTTGCTAGTATACCCATATAAAGATAATAGCGGCAGGAACATATATCCCTGCCGCTATTATATATTTGCTGTAAGTATCTTAAAAACGGAAATTATTATTTGAAAAGCTAAAACAAGTATTGGGCTATACTGCTTCTCTGGAAATCATCTAGGCTCTCAATTTCCCCATTAAAACGAATTTCCGTCTGATCAATGCTTTCGACACAAGGCTTCAGCCACTCAATTTCTTCAAACGAAAATCCATATCGAAGCATCCATATCTCGGTTGAATCCTCTGTTCCATACTTGATATATTTTGCCAACCTTTCAGCCCGATTGTCTTGATATGCAAGATAGTACTGATGAAAAATCGCATAGAACAAATCGCTCAATTTAAATCCTATAAGTTTATCAAGAAAATCATATGTATCGTAGACAATACGGTCGTAATCAACATCCTTCCCCTTTGTCCCAACCGGAAACAGAGGATAAGCACGTAATTCTTTATCCGGGATATCGCTATAACCCGCAATGTACCGAACTGGTAGATTATCCGCACGATTTTGCTGACCCGCTTTTGCTAAAAATCGCCGCTGGGCAACATTAGAAACATAAGCATATCGTTCTTGACAGATTTTGCTAAACGTTTTGCCATGCACTTTCCAAATCATTATTTTAATTGCTGAATCAAAAACATACTTCTCTGCCGCAGTTAGCTCTCGTCCCAGATACTGCTTATATAAGCATTGAAAATCTTCATATACTTCTTTTGCCACCGCATTAGGCAATACAAAATCTGCCCCGGTAAACATCATATCCAGCAATGTGGGGACAACAGTAGTAACGCTGTCGGACTTTAGTTTCTCAAGATCTTTATTCGTAAGGTTATACTCATCTGAGAATTCTCCGGTTTTAATTGCTTCTTTGTATTCCTCATATTTCTCATCCATTTTATCATCTGTGATATCCAATCGAGATTTTGACGAGAGAATGTTCTTCTTTTGATACACTTTTCGGAATCTGCTCATTGCATTCGGTCGCAAAATGACACTTCCAAAGTCAAATATGGGCTTGGCTGTAGATCGGCCAGCTCTGCCTATCAGGTTTTTTACAGAAAGCGTTTTGCTTTCTTCAAAGCGGTCAAGATAGACTACATCGAATGGCATATTGATACCTTGCTCCAGCGTAGAAGTTGCAAAACAGATTTTACAGAAGCCTTGTTGCGTAAAATGCTCTAATATCAAACGAGCTGTCAAGGGCATTGAGCCATGATGAACTACAATGCCGCACCTCAGTTTTTCAAGCATATCCGAGTTATAAAACAGCTTATCTGTTGTTGAAGCGCCTATGTAATCCTTTAGCTCATCTATCATTTTTATTGCAATTGGATCATCAATGGGTTGGCACATAGAAATATACTTTTGAAATTGACCATATATCTGTTTGCTGTAAATATGGGACTTTGGAACATAGATCAGCACGCTGCCGCCTTTTTTCAACGCCGATTCAATTGGATCAAAGTCTGCTTCTAACTTGCGCTTTCCTAATGTTGTAGGATCACTTCCAAAATGATAGAATTTCTGGCTTGTGATGTCGTGGGTATAAAATATTTGTCCAACATTTTTTAATTCATAATTGCTGTATGTTGCAGTTGTATTGATGATTTCAATATCATTTTTCTGCAATTGCGCCTCAGGGTTTTCAATAAACGGATGGGCAAAAACGAATTTCGAATTCGGAAAATACTTAAGTGCCCGTCTCACAATACTATCAAAGTAAAGGCCACGGACCGAATGCTCATCACTGAGTTGGGCTTCATCAAATAGTATCAGATCAATTTTTAGCCAATCCTTGTTTTTAAACAGCTCTTTCGCACGCTCAGGTGTCAATATAAAAATATTTCGGTGAACGTGTTTGGTGTTTATCCTGTCAACAAATGTTAAAACATTTACACTCTTTCTATCTACGAGGCGGTTCAATCGGTCATAATATTCGTTAATAAGAGCCCTTGATGGAACAATAACAACCACATCATTGGAACATTCAGAAATAAGATGTCGAAACACAAAAGATTTTCCTGTACTTGTTGGCGCTGAAAAACTGAAGTACTGTAAATCTCTTATCTTTTTAAGAATATCCGCCTGCATCGGCGTATAATCACTGCCGAACTCACCCTTGAGTTCTTGATGATACATTTCGAATACTGATCCTGCAAGGTTTTCAATTTGAGGGTGTTTGAAAAACAGCCCCATCGTGGTAATGATCTCTTGCTCATACTTTTTAAAATACTCTGGCTGAAATAATTTGAAGTATGACGCTATTTCTAAAACAACCGAGCTACGGGGCCCATTTTGATAGATTTCAGATTTGACATAGTCGATAATCTGATTCAAATCTTCGCCTCTTCGAATTTTTGCAATGATATTGCCCTTTTCCAAAACAGTATTCATAAGTCCACCGCCACCAAAATGAGTTCTTCATATTGAAGTAGAGCTTGAAAGTCAGAGCGTTTTTTGATATTAGCAATTATTCTATCTGTGCTGGTAGTTTTCGCCGAAAATGCCGCAGAAAATCCTTTGATGCCATTGGCTGCTCTTTGTAAAGCTGATGTTGTGCAGAAAGGCTTTAATTCCGGAAGATCCTCAACATCTTTTTCATCCCCGATAAAATCCACAATTTGTGGCAATGCTGATGAATACACTGTTGTAGCAGTAACGTACTTTGCTTCCCCAAATATAACCGTGTCCGTGGTTTTATTCTGCGAATGGAAATCGAATCCAGGGTTACCTGACCGCTTTTTCCCAACAAGTTCAGCAAGAGGAATGTCCAAATAATCCAGTTTAGAGATCATAGTTTCTCTGGCCAATTCAGATACTACATACTCGCCAGCATCTTTGGTGATACCGTCATCGACACATTGATCGAACTTCGCTTTTATATCTTCTATGGTTTTAGTTGCCCGAGATTCAAACGCTTTTTGTTCAAAGTCTTGATCGAATTTACTGAGCCAAGAGAGATCCATGAGCACACGCAAAATACTTTTTAAAGTGACCGAGATATCTTCGGGATCTATTCTAAAAAACTGAACTTTTGCTGGAGAAAACTCAATTAGCACTTTATGGTCAGTTATCTTCAAGACTTTCACCTCATTTCAAAATATCGCTCAATACGACCCAACTGTCACTGTTAATATCCTCAGAATAGTTGTCCATACAAATACACAGCTCTTCGCTTTTCTCATCGTAGCGGACAATACCGCCCTTTAATCTGTAGCGGTCCAAATAATCTTTCAGAACAGCAAACTTTTTCGGCGTAAAAATGTCAATATCTTGACTGTTGCCGCTACGGTCAAACCCACCCTTGGTTTCCACAATCCAAACCTCGTCGTTTACGCCAATTATATAGTCAGGATAGAAATTCTTTTGCTTGTCGGAATTATCCGCATAAACAATAGATAAATACTCATTACCTTTGTCACCGTTTTTATATACCCAGTTCACGGTGTCGCACTTTTCGCAGAATTTTTCGAATTTGCGTTCCGAAGAGGAGCGGACTTCCGCTGAAGAAAGGTAACCCTGATATACATTTTTCTTCATTTCCAACTGTGTCTTTGCCGTACCATCATAGGTGAAGAGACAGGATTGTGGAATATGAAACGGCACCTTGGATACCTGACTGATATCGAGGGTAAGCTGCTGAAGTTCAGCTGCCATCGCTTCACGCACGGTGTGGCGTAGTAAATCGGCATTGTTGATAACAAAGGCATAAACCTCTCTCGGCTCCATTGCGAGGATCTTGCGGCTATATGTAAAATTACGATCGAACAGTTTACGAATGATCGTGTTCATATAGCTATATTCCATTCCGATCTCCATACCAATCTTACCCACCTTCTGATGATACATATGTCCGTGGTCGTGGGTGTTCAGCTTTTCGGTAATGACGATTGTGTTCATATCTGCCGAAGCAAAGTCTAAGGTTGCAGTTTCACCCGAAAAGGTATGGCGCAAAATATCAGCACTAAATTCAAATCCTGCCGCCTGTAATCGTGCCTGGTTCTCTGCTTTATTCGTGCCAGTCTTGAATGTTTCTTCAAAATACTTTGCGACGGAAAGTAGGGCCTTCTTCGGATTGCGGTGATCCGTTACCATCGTTCTCTGCTCAGATGTCAATGTGATGTTCTTATACTCATTTTTGAGGAACAAGGTAACTGCTTCCAAAGCCCCTTTGCCAAGGCTCAATTTGACACCGGCAGTGAATTTTTCATCGAAAGTATAGAGATAACAGCTATCCAGCAAATCCTTGCCATAATGGTGCGCCTCAGGCATACGACGAATACGCCCGATGGTTTGAATTTCGAAGGTTTCATCCATATTGTCACGAAGTTTTACCAAGATAGCAGCTCTCGGGCAGTCCCAGCCCGTGGCAACAGCTTGCTTGATGATAACAGCAACAGAAGGAGCATTGGTTTCTTCAATGCCATCCAAGTTTTCGTGCATATCAGAGAGCCATACTGCAAGCTGGCCATTCTCATAGGTTACGCCTTGCGTTTCAAACCAGCGTTCCACATCATCCTGCAATTTCTCCGATTTATTTGGAATCTGTACTACGATCAAAGGGTTAATGTCCTTCCCGGCGGAAAGAAATTCTGCACGAATTTCACGCTGCTTGGCATAGGCCTGCTCTAGCAGATAGTTGGTTGCATTCTCCATTTCCACCTGCTGCGGAAAATCCTGATTGATAACCAGCATCTTCTTGATAAGACCAGCTGCAATAACTTCTTCCTCAGGAATCTCGATCACTTCAGCTTTGGCAATGCCCTTAGGCGTAGCAGAACAGCGAATAATCTTCTCCGTGCGGAAATACTGGATAATTTCATCTGCTTTGATTGTGTTGTTCTGATGGCTCTCATCCACAATGATGATAAAGCGCAGGCCGTCGTTCAGTGCGTGCTCGATATGTTCCAGAAAGTTTGTCCGTTCGCTGTCTTTGAGAGCATTGTTGCCTTTCTTCGTGAGTTTCTCCCAGTTAATAAAGCAACTGTCATTTTCTTCAAATCCCGCCGTCATCACATCGGAAAGCAGCTTTGTCTGCGAAGCGTGGATATATTTATCCATTTTCGCCTTGCTCTGTTCTTCAAGATTACCTTTACCGGGCGTAAGCCATACAAAGACGGTTTTCGGGAAAGACTGTATGTATTGGTGCATAAAGTAGGTCAGAATAATGGTTTTACCACTACCCGTAGGGCTTTTGAGGATAATATCACGGGCAGGCTTGTCCATAGCCTCAAACAGCGATTTTACTGCCGCAAGTTGAAATTCTTTTAGCTCCATACTTATTTCTCACCATCCTTTGCCTTGAAAGCATCTGTAAATGCTTTTGACATTTGCTGTTGCACTTCAGGAGTATTTATAGCAGAAGAAACCATGCCACTCATAAGTCCGCTGAAGATATCTTTCACTGCTCCATATTTAGCGGTGTTCTCAGCTTCGCTTTCTTGTTGCTTAAGTTTTAATTCATATTCCTTTTGCATTAACTCCAATTTGCGAACATGTTCTCTATCTTTTTCTTCTGTTTCAAGACGATATTTTTCTTTTAATGAATCAATATCAACTTTGTGTTGTTCCATTAACTTTTTGATATCGTGTTCATTTTGTTCTTGAACAATTTTAACTTGAGAAGAAGCGTTTTTGTGTGCAACCAAATAGGATACTATTCCCGTAACAACGGCAGGAATACACGCTATAAGTAGTGTCTGTAAAAAATCATTCATTCTTATCTCTCCTGTAAATCTTGATAGTAATAATCGGGAATAATGCTGATTTCAATGCCACGAGCGGTTAAAATCAGTTCCTGCTCATCACTCGGTAAAAGGTCGTGTCCCATATACAGTTTGCGGCACTTTGTAAAAGCATCGGTATTTGCGATAAATTTGTCAAGTTCTTCTTCGGTCAGCACAATAGCAATTTCGGCATTACTTGTGAAATTTACGCCGTTTTCCAGCTCCACCAGCTCCCGGATATGACGGAGCAGCTCATCGGCGTACTCGTAGTACATACGATCCGAAATAGGTACATAGTCAACTTTATAGTATTTCAGGCTGGCGGCATAGTCTTCTTTATCAATGACACGGCGGATGCGTTCGTAGGTCACATCCCGACAAATGCCGTTTTCGTTGTTGGTGCAGAGGATAAAGCGGCGACTGCCATCTGTTTCTCTGTTGAGAAGCATTGCAGCTTCACCTGTAGTACCTGAGCCAGCAAAGAAATCAACAATCAAGCTATTATCTGTAGTAGTCGCTCTCAAAAGCTCTACAATGAATTCAAGTGGCTTAGGGTATGGAAACCTCTTATCTCCAAATAGGTTCCGAACATAGGTGGATCCTTTTGTTGTGAAAAAGTCTTTTTCTGTCCAAATCGTCGGTATTTCGCTTCCGACAGTTTCATTTTTTCCAAGCTTTAATGTGGGTAAATTATCCTCTCTGCCAATTATCTCCAGAACACCGGCTTCGATTTTTCGAATTACACCATCGGGTAGATACTGCAAACTATACTCGTTGGGGCATGCCTTTGATTTGTTTTTGCTTACTTTTATATATCCTAGCTCCCAGTCGTGCAACAATCTTGTGGAAATCAATCTCCAAACACAATCTGCACCTTTGCTACTGATAGGCCAAATTGCCACAGCACCTTCGGGCGCCTCATCAAAATCGAATGTAAAATCTCTCGGGTCCCCAGTATAAGAACCATTAGCAATCCTCTCAGCTAGAGATTTACCAACTCCGACAATTTTCATTGTGCTTTTTTCTATAAAGATGGGATAGGTTTGATTTGGACGAGTTATTTTATCGAATGTACTTAAGGTTAACCCTTCAAACGGTGAACGCTCAATTCCCCCTGTAAAGTTCATTGCACTAGGGGAAAAAGTTACTGGTACAACGAACAGAAGATATTCTTGTGTGTAATTGAATCCACCATTTGGCTTTCCGCCAGATGTTTGAACTGTAACCGTAACAATTTGCCGATCGAAGAATATGTCTTGGCAGAGCAAGTTAAGATTGTGAATTTCTTGGTAGCCAATACTGATAACCAAAGCCCCCTGGGGAGAGAGAAGATGTCGCGCCATTTTTAACCGCTCATTCATAAAGGATATCCACTTTGAATGAATAAAACCGTCGGTCTTATCTACAAAAGCATCGTCATAGATGAAGTCTTTATTGCCCGTATTATACGGAGGATCTATATAGATAAGGTCAATTTTACCTTTATGCGTCTTTTCAAGCAATTTAAGCGAAGCAAGGTTGTCCCCTTCAATAAGGAAATTCATCTGCCCGCCGTGGTCGATGAACAAATCCGCCTTTTCGGTCAGCACCGGCGTATGGGTATCCAGCACCTCGTCGATTTCCTCCCGATGCTCCTCGAACACGAGACCGTACTTTTTCCCGTTCACATCTTTTTCGAGTTCGGACAGGTAGGAGAGCAGGTTGCCCGTGTTTTCGTCCTGCGGTGCTGCGGCGATAAAGGCACGAATCTGCTTGATTTTGTCCAGCAGGTCGTCCCGCTTCTTTTTCGAAATATTGGTGCTCATCGTGCATCCTCCAATATGGTTTAATTCATAATTTCTGCCCTAAAGTGCCAATTTGGCACTTTGGAACCACCGTGTTGGCACTTTGGGATTTCACCAAAGTATCAATTTGATACTTTGGAAGCTGAAAGCTGATACTTTGAAATTCGTCAGCCTCATCCGACTGCCACTTCGACCTTTTTACCGCTGAAGGCCACGCCGTATTTATAAATCGTCCTGACCCCGGCGGTCGTCAGCTCGGTTTCGTATTTCTTATCGTTGATCTGCTGCAAGGCCGTCTCGGACAGCTTTTTCAGCTTTTCGTCGCTGCAATTTTTCTCCGCTTTCAGCTCGATCAGGATGCCCGGAAGTTCCTTTTTCGTGGGCTTCAACTGAATGTCATAGCGCCCGTCGCCGGATTCCCGGTTGGAGGTCACGAAAGCGCCGCCCAGCAGGGCGCACAGACCCAGCATAAAGCCGTGGTAGAAGTTCTCCCCGGCGGTATCGAAGGAGCTGACCGACTGGGTCAGCAGCGTCTGTATCTGCGCTTTCAGCCGTGCGTTATCGCCGGAGAAGATGGCCTCCTGAACGGAAATCGCCGTGGACGGCGGGATCAGATTCTCCAGCCGCTGCAAAATCTCCTTGTTATACACCAGAGAAATCTCCCGGTTGGGCAGGGAGACCTCGCACATAAAATCGCCGCTGAAGGAGGGCGTAGTTTTCAGCGCCTTCAGATAGCCGGTCACCAGCAGGAAGCTGTAAATGGTGGAGGGATTGCTCTTGATCTGCGGATAGATCACGCCGGTGTCGATGAATGTGGTGAAGGTCTCGCCGTTGACCAGGGAGGTCAGACGGTTATAAATCTCCTCGTCCGCCTGGGCAAGCACTTCCCCGATAATATCGTTGCTGCCGGTGGAGACCCAGAAGGGTCTCGGCTCGCACTCGTTGCTGAAGTAGTTGACCACCGACCACGGGTTGAAAATTTCCGTCTTGCCGAAGCGGTAGCCGTCGTACCACTGGCAAATTTCGTCGTACTTATCGGCAGCACCGTAGTATTCCGCCATCTCCATCACCTCGTCGGCGGTGAAGCCGAAGTAGGCGCTGTATTTGTTGTCCAGCACGGAGTTGATGGACAGGTTGTTCATCCCGCTGAAAATACTCTCCTTTGCCACCCGCAGAATGCCGGTGAGGAAGCCGAAGGACAGGTGCTGATTATCCTTGAACCCGCCGGAAAACAGGTTCCGCATAAACCGGATGACCTTGTCGTAATAGTCCTTCTGGTAGCCCTGCTGGATGGGTGTGTCGTACTCATCGATGATGATAATGGGCGCAACGGCATAGTGCTTGTGCAGCATAGCGGACAGGTCCAGCAGTGCTGAAGCCAGCTCTACCTCGCTGACCTTGCCGTCTGCCAGTTTTTCATAGGTCTTTTTGCTGTACTCGTCGCACTTATCGCTGTTCAACAGTTCTTTGTGCCGCCGGGTCTCCTTTGCGAAAATATCCCGGATGGCCGCAAAGGTCTCCTCCCAAGTATCAAACTTCACATCCTTGAAGGTCAGGAAGATCACAGGGTACTTGCCCTGATAATCCCGGTACTTCTGACCACAGGCCCAGATCTTCTTATCCCGGAAGTAGACGGAGGTATCCTTGTCGCTCTTTTCAAAATAAGTGCGCAGCATATCCATATTCAGCGTCTTGCCGAAACGCCGGGGGCGGGAGAACAGCGTCACCATCGGACGCTCGTCGATAAAGTCCTTGATCATCATCGTCTTGTCGATGTAGTAGTATTCCGACGAGGCAAGGCAGTAGTTGGACACGCCGATGGGCAGGGGCAGCTTCGGCGCGCGCTCCGTCTTGCGGAAAGCGCCCGTCTTGAGCCGCTGATCCGCCGGCTTCTGCGTATCAGCGGGGATCAGCCAACGATTGCCCTGCTTTTTCGCACCGGCGATTCTCCCATTCTTGCAGAGCGTCGCAACTCTCCGCTCCGTTATATTCCAGCGCACTGCTGCCTCTCTTACCGAGATCATTTCAGCCATAGGGGATACCTCCACGCATAAAATCACAAGTACATTATACCCGGATAAAAGAACAATGTCAACAAAGTTCGGAACAATGTCGTTTCAAAACAGCATTATTCTTTTCTGCACACAAAACAAGCGGAAGTCATCGACCTCCGCTTGCTCATCATCCGTATACAATTTCCTGCATCACGGCCTCGTTTGCCCGGTTTCGTATGCTGTTCATTTTCCGCACCCACGCCTGCGGTTCGCTGGCCTTCAACCTCTCCGTCACACCCTCGGCATCTGCGTATTGTTCTACCAGCCGAAGAAAGAGTTCCTGCGCCTGCTCCTCGATGTCTGCGAGGTGCCCGTCCAGCACCCCGGCGGTCAGCAGGTTATAATACAGCACCCGGTGATGCTCCTTCAGATAGGCTCGCCGCCGCTGGCCGTAAACGCCGATGGGGCGTTCTTCTTCGGGCGGTAAGCAAACATCCGGCAAGCAATAGTCCCCCTGCCTTGTGTAAGTGCCGCCCAGCTGCTCAAATAGCGATTTCATATGTGATCCTCCCATTTAAAATTTTCCCGGCAGGTCTGCAATGCAAAATGCACCCGCCTTTCGGTTACAGTCTACCAAAACCGAAAGGCAGGTGCGAGTGTGCGAATTTCTGAATCGCACATTGGTATTGTTTTAGTATCTGGGGTCAGTCGTCATCTTCACCATCAAATAAAGAATTACGGTGTTCTTCCTCTTCACGACGATATTCGCTATCATCCCAATTGCAAACATATTCGCCTCGGTCAATACTGAAGCCATCTTTTTCGATGTATTCATATTCGCCGGACTCATAATTAAAACACCACTTGGCCATTTTTATTCATCCTCCATTCCGAGTACATAAAAAAGCATTCTAAAAGCAGAATCTTTCTTTGCTTCTTTTTTTGATGAGGATGTCCCATCGAAGTAATAATCTTCTTCCGCTATACGACATTCGCAATTCCAAATAGGATTACCATTGTTATCATATGTCTCCTTAAACTCATAAGTAGGAATGGAAAAATAACCTCTTCGTGCCAATGTTTCAAGTTGGTTAATTGCATCATCACGGTTAGGATTTTCAATTTCGTCACGGATAGATGGAAGCATATCATTTCTCTCTAAATACTCATACGCTAATTTGCAAGCAGCCATTCTCGCCTCACGGATAGACACACCGAAGCCGCAAAACACCGGTAGAGAATCAAGCAGTTTGAGGTAACAATGATATTTAAGCTTAGAATAGTTGTAATCTAACGGAAAGCTTTGATATATAGTGTTATCCTCTCTTAAATACCAAGTCGATGAGTAAGAAGCTTCTTCGTATTTGTACCAAGGAATGCACCCATTCTCGTTCATTTCCCATTCCTGAATCAGTCGCACATAATTGGTGTCGGTATCATTAATTAGAAAGTCCTCGGGCACAAGCATTACTTCAACCACTTTTTGCAAGTCCTTCAGATTCCATCCTGAATCGATCGCAACAGCTCCGATAATAGCTTCAAACAAATCTTCTTTTACAGAATCTTCTTGGTTGATATTATTCTGTATATCGCCCTTCCCCATAATAAGATGTTCGGAAAAACCAAGTTCATCCATTCGGCGAGCCAATGCTTTTTTATTCACCATTCGACTTTTGATTTTAGATAGGTCATCTTCGTCATAGTCACAGCCGAAACTATTTACTGCCGGCGCTTCGTAACCCTCTTGATTACGTTTGAATTCTTGTTCCCAAACAGAAATCTTTGTTCCGTCAATCGGATCCCCATTTGCTAAATACCCGTACTTCTGAATAAGCAGTTTAACAACCATAAAATCAAGTGCTTTGTCTCCAATGAACTCGAGCACCTCATTGTTTTCACCGCCGTTCTCTGCAGTATATGAGCGACGAATGAAAGCTTGCTGCAACAAATCAAGATTTTTAAAATCATACCCGATTTGTCCCTGCACCATTTTCCATACCAATTCTTTTTTCATAATAAAAAATCCTTTCGGTAATGTATTTTACCAAAAGGCATAATAATAGCCTGACAAAAACACTTTCCCTGTGAGAATAGGAAAGACAATGCCAGACATATATCATTAAATTTAATTCTTTGTTTCCGTTTGTTTACTCGGGTTCACTTTCATAAACAGGAATAAACACTAAGATACAATGTTTCAAATTTAATGTATTACGCCCTCAAGCATATTCATTATACCTAAATCACGAAAGCAATGCAAGTATTTTATTAAAAATCATCTCCTTTGTGGCTATCAAACACAAAGGAGATGCAGAAATATGTTAAGTTCTATTCTCTATGCCTCATCTTCCTGCTGAACTCGTTCAGCGTCTGGATATGCCAGAGGCTTTTGCGGGTGATGGAGCGGAAGGTCAGGGAGCAGAAGAAGTCAACGAGAAAGATCTTTGGAATGCAGAACTTCAGCCCCTTCTGGAAGGCTTTCAGCGACCCGCGGTTGCACCAGTTGTGGACGGTGGTCAGGGTGTAGCCGGTCAGGGCCACCACATCCTTTACCGTGACCACATCCGGGTATTTGCGCAGCAGCTTTTCATAGTAGCCGTGCATCTGCCGCAGCGTGTCCTCCGGCAGTTCCTTAGAGAGCCTCGCCACATAGTGGGTGCCGTACCATCCCTTCGGCGCAGAATAGAGTTCTGGAAAAATCGCCCGCTCCTCCAAGTATGCTTTCACATCCTCTTTTCGGATTTTATAGCACCGGGTTTTCTTACCCGACCACTCGCAGGGCACCTTGCCGCTTTTGAGCAGGTGCAGCGCCGTGGACTTGCTGATGTGGCAGATTCGGAAAAATTGCTCTTTGTTCATCACCTCGGGAACGCTGTCCCAGTTAACGGGGAATACATCCATTTGTAACACCTCAAAAATAGATTTTCGTCGGTTGGAAGCTCTATCCTGCGGTGTATGGCCGTCTCCCGTTTTTTCTCTCCTATCTTCCCGCATTTCTCTCCAAAATCGGGAAAAATGCCGATTTGAACCCACTTTCAAAAAAGCCCGTCCCGCAAGGCTTTACGAGTGAAAAAGCCTGATTTCAAGCGGCTTTCGGCGGGTACGGGGCTTACAGAAACGACCCCAAAACGGGCACCCCCGTCACAGCTACATAAAAGACTCGAAATCAGTTTGCGAGCAATCGCACACGGGTTCGAATCCCATCCTCTCCGCCAAAAAAGTCCAGTAAACTCAAGGGTTTGCTGGACTTTCCTTTTTTGTCCGACTCCTTGAATTTTCCGATTTTCGCGTTAGAACGGCGTTAGAATTGGCCGTTTTTGCGTTAGAACAGCGTGTTTTTTTAGTCAAAAACCGGGTTCAAATCCGGTTCTGTTATTTTGCCCTGCTCGGTTACATTTTCCCAGCGGTTCCCGAAATCATCCGACCTCGGAAGAAGCATTCCCTGCTCCATCCACGCTGACGGACGGATGACCTTCAAATTCCAGGGAGGCAAAACGCTCACCTCTTATTGACAATTCTCAAATCGTGTCATATAATCGGCATATACCGGAAACAAAGGAGGATGTGCCCATGCCAAGACCGCCACGGTGCCGTCGGATTTGTGGCGTACCACAAGTTGATACCTTCTGCCCCAACGGGTGCGAGGATACCGAGCCGATCCTGCTGACGCTGGACGAGTACGAGGTCATTCGGTTGGTTGACTTGGAGCAGCAGACCCACGAGCGGTGTGCCGTGCAAATGGATATTTCCCGCTCTACCGTGCAGGAGATTTACGGAAGCGCACGGCGCAAGATCGCAGCGTGCCTTGTCCACGGGAAACCGCTGCACATCACCGGGGGAAACTACCGCATCTGCGGAG
>OLNP01001401.1_pt1 | contig 20570 bp, 16 predicted proteins | sample 1671951 | NCBI WGS metagenome assembly OLNP01 (sample SAMEA3136629, study PRJEB25190) | human gut metagenome | biome: human gut; feature: human-associated habitat; material: faeces | place: Austria | collected 2013
TCAAAACCACACTGGCTGACAAGAAAACAGGTTCGGATTTGGATTGCTCAACTGCACCAGAGTTCCATGGAATCGTCTGATTCCATGGAACTTTTTCTTTCCGAAAATAGGTTCCTTTTTTGCGTACTGCTTTGCTCCCACGCCCGCACGCCGGTATGGTGCAAACAAACCGTTTGATCGCATGGTAGAGAAGCGGCCGAAAGATGGAAAAAGGAATACCGCAAACGGGCCCCGTTTTTTCATGGCGGTTCTTCCTTTCTTCCGTTCTTTGCCTTCAGCAAAAAACGCTCTTGGGAGGTACCCTTCTCCATAATAAGACGGAGCCGCGATGCTTTTTGTAACATCCGGTAAAAATGTTGTAGCTTGCGAGGCGGTGGTTTGCCTTGCCTGGCAGCGAACGCGGCAGCCCGTGCGCAAAGCTGCCGGAAACGCTTGCGGCCTGACAGGCGAAAGCCCGCCGGTGCAGTGATGATCCTCCCCTTGCCTGAGTGGCCGGCATGCCCGTGAAATACGGACGTGCGCATTACGAAACATACGGCCGGCGTCTGACGGCCCAGAGGGATACGGGCACACCGCCATCTTCCGGGGCTTATACAGACGTAAAGTTGCCTTTGGCTGCCTCCTGCACCTCCCGGAGCGCATCGCTGCCAAAGCGTAGTGCAAATTCCGCACCGGCCTGCGCCTCGACGAGGGAGGCCGCCTGTGGATTCGTTTCCGCCGCGCAGCGCAGCAACGTGCTGTAAAGGTGCGCCGTATGGTACAGGAAGTCCTTCACCTGCGTGCCGTGCAGACGCTGCTGGATGCGCTTTTGCCGCTCTGCGAGAGCGGGCGTGTTTTCCGCGCTTTCCCAATGAAAGGCACAGCCTTCGTCCGGATTTTTGGGCAGGCAGGAGGGGAGACTCAGGCGTAGCGCCGGATTGAATCCCTTCAAAATCGCATGGTCCACGCAGCGGCAGTAATAAAAGCCATAATCCACCAATCCGCTTTCCTGCCAGGCGGTATGCCAGGGGCATTTCAGCATGCGGAAACTGACGTGGGAGCACTGGGGATCATTTTCGGTCCGAAGCGATTCGCCGGGCCATGACCACTCGCAATAAGCAAAATAGGAAGCCATGTCATCCAGCGGATCGCCGTTTTTCCGGCAGCGTTCCGCCATGCGCCTGCCGCGCTCCTCGCCATAGGTCTCAACGGCCCTGAGCAGCAGCGTGTCCGCATCCGGTCCAAAATGCCGGCAGATTTCTCTGGCCAACAGCCCGAACATCACCGCATGCTGTTTCGGGCCGAAAAGACAGGCGCCTCCCTGGGTGCGATCCGGCATCAAAAGCGTCCCTCCTTTTTCTGCCACAGCCTTATTCCCCCCGCGGGGTCAGCAGGCCGCTTCGATAGGCGTTCAGTAACTCTTCCAGAGTACGGATGCGCTGTTGAATCTGCAGCCCGTTATCCGTGTCGGCCACCAGACAGCGCCTGCGATTTTGCCAGAGAATCTGCGAATCGGAATGGATGTCGTCGTTGGCATCGAGCACGCGCGTCAGGGACGAAAAGGGCTGGTGCGCCACGATGCGCAAGCCGTGCGAATTGGAGATGAGCGTGTATCCCGCGATGCCGGTAGCCTTCTGATAGGCCTTGCAGAATCCGCCATCAATGACGATCAGCCGTCCATTGGCCTTGACGGGGCTTTCGCCGCTGCTGACATGGATGGGCGTATGGCCGTTAATGATGTGCGCCTCGGGAGAGTCCAGGCCAAAGGCGCTCAAAATGCGGCGGCAGACGGCCTCATCATTGATGTGGCGGTAGTAGGGATTCATCGGCTCCTGCCAGGCCTCCGGGCAGTTGACAAACGCACGCTCGAAGGTCTTGATGCTGCGTCCGCACAGGGGCGAGCGTTCGCCGCACCAAAGATACCACATGAAATCCACCGCATCGGGAGCACGGTCAAAATAGGCCCGGCGGGCCATGCGCTCGTGGTGGTCCATCAGGGCCCGTCCCTGATAGCATTCTCCGTCAAAGGTCACCTGGTCAAAGTCGCCCGCCTCGGTCATGGGGATGCAGCCATGGAAAAGCAGATTGCCGTTATAGCAGCGGTACAACCTCCCATTGTCGTACAGAAAGCGCACATGGCGGCGCAACCGCTCGCTTTTCGCAAAAGAGGCCGACAGGTCGCGCACCACCGCCTCCTCGCCGGCGGTCAGGCGGTAGGGATCGGCGGGATCGACGGTGGGCAGCGCCACGGGCCGGAGTGGGTAGATACGGCCGCTTAGGAAAATGCTTTCACAGTTTTTTGCGAGAAGGTGCAGCAGCCGGCGGCTCTCCATGCCGTATTCGGGATGCCGCGCGATGAGCTGCCCTTCCAGCTTGAACAGAATGACCGTTATAGCCTGAAGCCCCGCCTGCGCCTCCGTAAGGCCCGGATAGTTCTGGCTGGCAAACAGTGCGAGCGACCGCAGGCTGATGCCATAGCCGGTTTCCAGCAGCTCCATGTTGTCATATTGCAGACATCCGCGCACGACGGCGGCCATGCATACGGGGTTGCCGGCGGCCGAGCCCATCCAGAGGATATCATGGTTGCCCCATTCGATGTCCACGGCGTGGTGATTCACCAAAAGGTCCATAATCCCGTCCGCGTGGGGTCCACGGTCGTAAATATCGCCTACGATGTGCAGCCGGTCCACCGCCAGGCGTTTAATCAGGCCGCACAGCGCCACGATAAACTCGTCTCCGCTGCCGATGTCAATCAGGGCGTCGATGATCTTCTGATGATAAACCAGCTGGTTGTCGTCCTCATCCGGCAGGGCGTGGAGCAGCTCGTCCAGTATATAGGCATAGGCCGAAGGCATCGCCTTGCGCACCTTGGAGCGCGTATATTTGGAGGAAAGCAGGCGGCTCAGCTCAATCAAATCATGCAGCGTGCCGTTATACCAGCCCTTGGTCAGCCTTCCCGCGGCGCCGAGCAGTTTGAGCTTTTCCTTGGGGTAATAGATCAGCGTAAGCAGATCGGAAATCGCGGCAGCACTGTGGGTGGAGGAGAACAGCAGCAGCGCTTTCTCCCGGACGACGCCCGAACAGTTGTTCAGGATGTGCAGAAACGCGTCATATTCGCCGTGAATATCACTCATGAAGTGCTCGGTACCCTTTGGCAGATTCAGGATGGCTTTCAGGTTGATGATTTCCGTATAAAGCGACTGAACGGTGGGAAACTGCTCGCTGATGCAAGACAGATAGCGCTTTTGAGATGCCTCGCTCATGAAAATCCTCCGTGTGCTCTTGTGCTCGTCAGTGCGGTCAGGAAACAGTATACGATATTTTGCGCAAGGCGACAATAGAAAACAAGCCATAAAAAACAGGCCATATCGCTATGGCCTCTGAGAAAAATCGTTTATCTGCGTCCTTGCACTGGCATAGAAGCGCGGGGAGAGCCGGAAAAAAGCGGGACCGGGCCGGCAGCGCCAGAACTTTTGTGGGCAGAAACGGATCGCCGGTTTTTGATGAAGCATTCAGGAAGCATGCTTGCTTCAAACGGTGCGACAAAGCCCTGGAGATGAAAGGAAACAAGGAAGATCCCCAAAGCGCGGGACCAGTCCCGCCGCCGGTTTTACGGAGCTGCTGATAACCTCGGAACATAGGCCTGATACAGTTCGTGCAACTGCCTCAGGCTTTCATCCCTCGAATAGCAGCGCTCCTTGAGAACGATCGTTTTGAAGTAATCCGTATACTGGCGGGTGAAGGCCGGATAGGACAAAAACACATAGTCGTATCCGGCGTCCAGGTTATAATCTGTGTCGTATTCGGTGATGGCCACGCCGAGGCGGTCATAGCACACCGTAAGATATTTGCCCAAAAATGCTTCATCCTTGAGCAGGATGGGGGAGTAGCTGCGGTTTTCTTCTGCATATTTCAGCATGGTCGAAAAGATGAGCAGACGTTCCTTCGGGAAAAAGGGACGAATGCCGGCGAATTGATCGCGGCTTATGCCGCTTTCCAGAAAACGCCGGCACCCTTCTAGGCTCAACGTTCCGATGTAAGGCTTCTTCTTGGTATAGAGGTTTTGAAAGCGCCGCTCATGCAGGGGAACGATTTGCTTCACCAGGCTGTCCGCTGTTTCGGGAGAGAAGAGCGCCTTGTCCCGAAAAGCGGCAACGGCAACATCTGTGGGTACCTGTGCAAAGCTGATATCCGTACCGTAGCAAAAGACAGTCCGGTTCAGCTCGCGGCTCAGGCAGGACAGCACAAGGGAGGAATAATCCATCGGCGTTTGCTCAAACACTTTTAAGGGGGTGGGGCGGAAGGGAAGCTCCGCAATAATGCGGTTGAAAAAGGCGCAGATGCCCACGGAGTCTGCATTGGACAGTTCATAGGCAGAGCTGCCATCCCGGACGATGAAAAACTGTTCCTCTGTTTGCGAGCCGAAGCGGGAGCTTAACAGCAGCAGGTTTCCGTTTACCGATGGATACTGTCCGGTTTCGGTCCAGGAGGCGAGCTGGTAAGGCGAATAGCGGGTATCAAACAGAATGGGCGACATGCAGGCGACAAATTCAGCGGCATTCAAACCGCCGACATCGGGCTGAATATAATGATGCATGCGTATTTTCCGCCCTTTATCGGAAAAAAGAGGCTGCAGGGCATGGACCACCGAGGGGTAGATGCAGTTTACGCAAAGGATGTTGATCTCATCGGCATCAATCAGTGGCGCAAGACGCCGCTGGATCATCGGACCACCGGAAATGCGGCACGTCTCCAGCGGTTCATCCGGCTGTGCGGAGGATAGAAGACGGTCGATGCTCCGTCGGCTGGCATAGCGTTCCATGCCGATGTTGCTTACCTCCAAAGATTCCCTCAATTCTTTACATTCTTCGTCGGAGAAGGGACCAGATAAGCAAATCCTTTCACATAAACTTGCCCGCCGTGCGCTGCTGAGGCTGTTGTGCAGCGCGCGGCGAAGATCCGAACGAGCACCAATTTGCGCACCAAGCGCGCTGGCTGTCAGTTGATGTTCTTTCAGCAGCTGTCCCACGCACTGTGCAAAATTTTTATAATGAGGCATTCAGAATCTCCTTACCCTTGCTATGATAGGAGGTGACCTTCCCGATTATACCACATTTTCCCTATAAATAGAAAGTTTTTCCTTTGCATTTCATCCCTATGCCTGCTTCGTTTGGAGAAAAGCAATCCGGAAGGCTTTACCGGAAGGCCGGGAAGTCTCCTTTGCATCTATAGCAAAAAGCGCCATCTTTCACCTGGCGAAGATGGCGCTTCAGTATGCGCAAAAGAGCGTGACTTCTGTGAGCTTTTGACTGATAAAAAACTTCGAGAAGGTTAGAAGGATCGCAGTCCTCCGGGGAAAATCCCAGTTCAGCGGTATGCGCGTGGAATCCTTGCGCAGCAAGGGTTCCCTGCTCGTTTCCCCATCCGTGCCACGGGAGCCGAAGGAAAGCGTGTGTCCACAGGATACCTTGGGCCCAAGGGCCCCAGAGCGACCCGCAGGCATGAGCAAATACAAGGGCGGTCTGTCGGCCGCACATAGCCCCTTTACTTGCCGGCTTCTTTGGGTCGCCTTGTGGCATGACCCGAAGAGGACAATCGAAACGAGCCAAGCGCCCTCTGATGCGGGTCTGTGGTTCTCAAAATCTCTCGAGAGAGGTTTTTGACAGCAAGCATTATACTGCCTGTTGTGCCACAGCACAGAACGGCCTCTCAACCAGCCCTCGCCCCCCTGAATCAGACGCCTGTTTGGGCGGCGGCTTGCTTTTACGGCTTCTGCAGCGAAAGGGTCACAGAAAGATCCCCGCCGCCCAGTGCCTCTGCCCAGCCGGTGAGGTCGTCGATTCTTCCCAGGCGGGTATAGCTCCAGGAATTGGAGCCATAGAACAGGACGATCTGATCTCCCTGATACAGCACAATGTCTCCGGCCTGGGTCGTGGTCTGGGTGTTTTCCGTGGGCAAACGTTGCCCAAGCGGTCCCACCTTTTCAAAGCCGCCGTAGTCGCTCACCTCAATGGTCAACGGGCCGTCTGCAAGCAGCGCTTTGAATGCCTCGGCGCCCGGATTGTCGGCAAGGGTTGCCGCAAAGGTTTGGTCCGAAATCGTGACATAAAACGTATTCTGCTCCATTGCCGGTTCTTCCTCCGCATTCTTTGGCTGTTCGCTTTCATTGACCGTGGATTCATGTTCGCCAGGAGAAACCGCATGCTCCTCCGACGTTTTTGAGACGCTTTGCCCCGCGTGAGCAACACCGGTCTCCTTTGCGGAGACGGCATCTTGCAAAGCGGCGCCGGAATCCCCGGCGGCGCATCCGCACAGGCAAAGCAGCATCAGACCTGCCAGCAGGATAGAGAGCCCCTGTTTCATATCGTCAATCCCCCCCGTTTTATGTGAGAAACAGCGTTTTCCCCGGCACGAAGATACACAGGCGGATTCCCCGCAACAGCAGAAAGCTTCTGCCAACAATAGGGATGGCTTCCTGCCGCTGTATCAAAAAAACCGAGATCCATGTCCATCCAAAGGCGCCGACAACGGCATAGAAGCAGTCGGCCACAGAGGCGCCAACCCTGTCAGAATGCCATACGCGGCCCATGGACAAGGGTCCGTTGAACGGTGAGCGCCGCCCCTGCGGCCCCCGCCGGAAGCCCAAACAATGCAAAATTTCTTGAGCAAATCGCTTTCCATGCCGCTTCTCCTGACTTGGCAACGCCGGGCAGACTTTGCGGCATGCCGGTTTACGCACAGCATACATTTCTTTGTTTTGTTGCCTCAAGGCAGGTAATTTCGCACCTGGCGCGTTCATCGTCCCGGATGATGTCGCCCACTGCCGGAACCTCAATATGGCCGGAATACGGATTCTTGATGCTGATGACCGGTGTGAGGATCGTAGCGTGCACATCGCTTTTTTCAAAAGCAAGATCCGCGTCTTCCATTTTACAGTCTATCAGGCGCAGACCCTTGCAGTAGCACAGGGGCTGGGTGCCGATGATCGTACAGTGGTCGAAGGTTACGTTCTCGCAGTACCACGCCAGATACTCTCCCTTGACCACGCTGTTTCGCACCACCACGTTCCTGGCATGCCAGAACGCGTCCTTGGTATCGAAGCGGCAGTTTTCAAAGGTGGCGTTTTCGATGTACTGGAAAGAATATTTTCCCTTGAAGGTTACATCGGTAAAATGCAGGTCGGTGGAACGCATCATGAAATACTCGCTCTGTGCGGTGCAGTGCTCCATCGTGATGCCATGAACCGACCAGCCGAATTCCGGCGAGATGATGTCGCAGTCCCGCATCGTCACCTCGCTGCACTCCCGCAGCGCCTTGATGCCGTGAAGCGCGGTATGGGTTATTTCGATGTGATCGGAATACCACAGCGCCGCCCGGCAAAGCTCCGTCATCCGGCTGTTGCGGATCACCAGCCCATGGTCATGCCAGAACGGATAGCGCAGGTTGAAATAGCAACGCTCTACCTTGATACCGGCGCCTTCTTTCAAGGCGCTTTCTCCGTCGGCGGGGCCGTCAAACGCGCAATCGACCACCTCGATGTCCTTCATGCCATACAGGGCGCGCTCCTGATCCAATGTCTGCTGCTGAATCCTTTTCATAATGTTCCTCTCCCTTCCTGTACGACGTCCGTCGCAAGCTAGGCTGACACTCTGCCTTTTCCAATCTGATAGACCAGATAATCCAGGCAGTCAATCTGCTTTTCCTCCCGGTGGAGGCGATCCAGTATGACGGCCCGTTGCCTGGAGAGGAGTGTCAGCTGTTCCTTGATGTCCCCCATCCTCCAGCAGGCGAGGTACTCTTCAATCCCGTCCGCTTCAAAGCCGGCGGCTTCCAGGTTCAGGACCAGATCCTGAACGTTCATTTTGCCTTCCATGGTACTGATTTCACTCTCCGTCCTTGATCATGACAATCTTGTTGCCCCAGCCTTCCAGAACAGGGTTGTTTTCACTGCGAAGCGAACCAGCATTCCCGCTTTTCGGTTGCCTCAACTGCGGCGCTTCCGCTCTCCGGGCTGGATGGTTCCTGCTGATTCGATCCTTGGCTCTGGCAGGAGACGCGGAAGAATCCTCACACGCCGTGAGGAGCATGCAAGAGACAAGGGCCATACTTAAAAGAAGAATCCCAGGTTTTGTCACGATGTTCCCTCTCCTTCTCTGCCAGATCCTTTTCTGAATCCCTCTTCTGACAATGCCAGTATACGCGGAAGCAGGAAACATAGCAAATACTTATATTTAATATGTTTTAATAGGTATAAACTATGAATGTTGCTTGCAGAAACGGTCCTCTGAAGACCCGCGGTATCCTTGCCAATTCAATTACCGGAGGAAATAAGCCGTGAAAGGGCGAGAAAACAGACAAAGCGGCCGATGGACGCCGGCGTTTTTATGCCGGGGCCATGCATGCCGCTCTCCTGTCTTTCCGAGCCCATGGGAGGGGAGAAAGCGCCCCGCTCCCTTCAAAATCTATGGCGCCTGCATCAGTTCGGTAAGCCGTGCACGCTTGATCTTTCCGCAAGCCAGGCAGGCAAAACGGTGAACAGCAGTGCAATCACGACCCCACGGGGAAACGATGGCGCTCAACGCCGTATGGGAGCTAAAGTTGCTGATACCATACATCCGCATCAGCACCGCCACGATCGGGTCCGTGCCCACAGCGCTCAAGGCGGTTCCGAGCCCACAAGCGAAACCAGCAAAAACCGCAGGGAAAAGCTGCGCCTCAGGGCGGTGCACGGCAGACCCATGGCGCGATAGATGCTCAGGTCCTGCCGTTCGCTTTGCATAAGCTTTCCGCTGGTGAGCAAGGTAACCACCAGCATGATATCCGGCAACAGGGTCCTTCCTCCAGGGAACGATCTCGCCGGCAGGTTCCACCGGCTGCTCCGCAGGCGTCCGGCCGATCCACCTTCTCATCCTGCCCGCTTTCATTGAACAACCTCCCTCACTGCTGCGAATTTTTCATTTCCAGTATAAGCAATGATAAAATGCATATCAAATACTTATTGATGATACTTTTTCATAGTTGATAGATATGGAATTTTGCGCTATACTGGAACCGAGAACAAGGCGGGAGGTCGGCCATGGAACTTCGAATTCTACAGTATTTTCTGGCTGTCGCCAGGGAGCAGAGCATCTCAGCGGCGGCGGAGTCGCTGCATCTTTCCCAGCCCACCCTTTCCATCCAGCTCAAGGCTCTGGAGGAGGAACTGGGCAAGCAGCTGCTGATTCGGGGAACGAAGGGGTCCCGCAAGGTGCTGCTCACCGACGAGGGAATGATCCTTCGCAAGCGGGCGGAGGAAATTCTCACGCTGGTGCAGAAGGCCAAGAGCGAGGTACAGATGACGGATGCCTCCATTGCGGGCGACGTTTACATCGGCGCGGGCGAGACGGATATCATCCGGTATTTTGCCCGCGCGGCAAAGCGCATGAAAAAAAGCTGCCCCGACATTCGCTATCACATTTCCAGCGGAAATGCGCAGTTTGTGACGGAGCAGCTGGATAAGGGACTCATTGATTTCGGACTGATGTACGGGCCGGTTGATCGAACCAAGTATGAGGCATTGACGCTTCCCATCGGGGACCGTTTCGGCGTTTTGATGCGGCGGGATGACCCGCTCGCGCAAAAGGAATGGATCTCGCCGGAGGAACTGCGGGACAAGCCGCTGATCCTTTCCGCTCAGGACCGCAGCGAGGGATGGACGGTTTCATCGCAGATTCGTCAGGACGTATCCCATCTGAACGTGGCCGCTACCTACAACCTGATCTTCAATGCCTCCCTGATGGTCGAAGAGGGGCTCGGCTATGCGGTTTGCCTGGACAAGCTCATCAATACAAGCGGAGACAGCCAGCTGTGCTTTCTTCCCCTGCGCCCGGAAATTGTCATCACCCCCTCCATCGTATGGAAACGCTATCAGGTGTTCTCCAAGGCATCGGAACGGTTCCTTCAGGAACTGACCTCCGTCATGGATTTGCCGCAAAAATGATCCTCGCCCTGCAGGTGGGAGGGGATGAGTCCGGTGATGGCATGCGCGCGTTTTGCAAATGGAGGGGGAGAACAGATCCGGGGCTGGGTCCTTACTCCCCGCCGAATACCTCTTCTTCCAGAGCGTTGAGTTTCTCAGAAAGGAACGTGTCCAGTTCTGCATACAAGTCAGTATCATTCACAGCGGGGAGGCTCATCTGCCGGCAATACTCCGAGTAGGATATATCGGGAATGGGTGTCTGCACGAGATTGTTGTACTTAGTCACTGCATCCCCGCCGGTTTGCTGTTCGTACCACAGGGAAAGGGAATTGATCGAACCAAGAATATAGTTGAAGTCATAGAAGGGAAGCTGGAACAAAGTCGTTGAGGTGATCCACTGGGAGCCCAGTATCATCTGATATTCGGGTGAATAACCGGCGTCGTATCCCAGGGCCTGGCTGCTCTCCAGATAGAGGCGCGCAATGTCTCTTGGCTCAAACGCATCCGGGTTTGTGTAAACTTCAATGCTGATCATTGCATTCAGCATGCTGGAATACAGCACATTCAGCGAGGTGATCAGGTAGCGCAACGTCAGATAGGCGCCATAGGTATCCCCGGTCCGCTCCCGGAAAAACGCCTCCATGCGGTCCGCGAGCAGAAGGGTGCCGGCAATGGAGTGCGTTTCGTTAATCGGATAGTTGACCACTACCAGTTCGTTTTCATAGGTGTCGTGCAGGTAGTGGCCAAACTCGTGCAGCGCAATGCTGCAGAAGCTCAAATCATCGAAGGATCGGATCTCCACCTCAAAGGTTCCATATCTGAAGCTGGTGCTGCCGCCTGAGAGGAGCGGCGTTGTTGTTTCCAGATGCAAGTTATCCGAATTGATCAGCGATTCCAGAAGCGGCTGATAGTCGGGACAGAGCTCGCCATACAGGGCGGCGGCCTCCTTCAGGAAATCATCCTCATCCAGAAATTTCTGATTGTCAGGTTCGGTTGCCAGATAGGCCAGCCAGGCTAGGGGTTGCCACGATTTGCTGAAGCTTTCCACCACCGTGTTCGTTAAGGCCACAACATCAACATCAATGCCATATCTTTCCTCAAGGGCATAACTCATGTAATTGTCATAGCCCCAGAGAGCGGCCAGCTGATTGAGCAAACGCACCTCCTGAAGGTACAGCTCTGCGATTTTATCACTATGCGCCAGGGAGGCCTCCATCAGCTTATCAAAAAAAGGATAGTAATCGTCGGTCTGCTTGAGATGTTCGTTGGCGTATTGAGTGCCATTCGAGACATGATAGGTTTCACCATCGTAGACAAACGTTGGATCCTGCTGCTGCAGCTCCGCGATTTGCGCTACCAGCGCATCCACCTGTTCCTGGAGGGCCTGCTCGGATGTGCCCTGCGCGAAGCCGGGAAGCAGCGCAAGGACAGCCGCCAGAAGAAGGGAAAGAATTCGGTGCGTTCTCATCGAAAACCGCCTTTCTGAAGCACGGGAGAAGATCAAAAGCGTGCTGACCTAAGAATTATACAACATTTCAAGAAAAATGTCATGGCTCTTGTTTGCCGGGCTGCCCGATGGTTCCGAATACCATCTGGCTCAACGACGCATATCAGGGGGCGAAGCACACCGGGGAGATCGCGTGAAGGAGGGGAAACCCCATCCCGCCGCCAGCCGGATCACGGCTTATGCGCAAAACAAAAGGGGAGCTGCAACCCCGCTTTACGCGGATTGCAGCTCCCCGGGTATCTTCTGTCGTCAGGAAGCCTTATTCGGCATCAGCCGCAACGGCATTGGCCGCCGTCCTGCCGGAAACGAAGATTTCAACAATCGCGTTGCCGCCCAGACGGTTGCCGCCATGGATGCCGCCGGTCACCTCGCCCGCAGCGTACAGGCCGGGGATGATGTTTCCTTCGGTATCCAGCACGTGGCGCTCGGTATCCACCTCAACGCCGCCCATGGTATGATGCGTGGAGGGGGCCATCAGACGGATACGCAGCGTGGTGTTTTCCAGATCGTAGGTATCCACGTTGTAGCTGCCGTCTTCGTTCTTTTCCACATCGCCGATGGTGCGGGAAGCGATCGACTTGCCCACATCCTCAAACTCGCCCTGGCCCATCACAGCCATGTCGTAGTTGCGGATGGTCTCCAGCACAACGTCGGGATCAGCGGACACGCCGATCTGAGCGAACAGATCGCCCAGCTCGGTCGCCTTGCGGGTATAATAGCGGCCCTCATAGTCGCCTTCGGCAAGCTGGATGGGACCGGGGATCAGCTCGGCGGCATTGTAGATTTCGATGAACACGCCCTTGGTGCCGTTGACTTCCATGCCGTTTTTGAACTCGGCCAGGGACAGCACGTCGCGTTCAGAGCCCTCATCCACAAAGCGCTTGCCCGTGGTGGGATTGATATACACGGCATAGTTGCCGCCGCCGAAAGCCAGGTTTCCGTTATCCACCCAGGAAATCGGCATCAGCTGGGTGAAGCCCATGCCCGTGGTAGCCGCGCCCACTTCGACAGCCATATCAATGCCGCTGCCGGTGAGGGAGGAGCGGTTGGTGGTCTTGGTGGCCTCGGTCAGGTATTCGCTGGACCAGTAGACGTTGGTGTCGAGCACCATGTCGATGTTGGCAGCATAGCCGCCGGTCGCAAGAATCACGCCTTTGTTGGCATAGGCGGTGACAGGCGTGCCGTCATAGCGGGTTGCCTTCACGCCGATCACGCGGCCGGTGTCGTCGGTAATGAGGCTTTCGGCCGTGGTGCGCAGCATGATTTCATTGGCTTCGTTCGCGGAGAGGAACTCGTTCATGGGAGCCACGAAATAGGTGCCCCAGCGCCCGGCGTAGCTTTCGGTCTCGCCGTCGCCGTCGGTATCGACGTCAGCGCCGATGAACTCGTTTTCACGATACCAAAGCGCACCGATCAGGGTGGGCTGGGTATCCTCCACGAAGGTGGAGCCCATTTCCTCCAGCCAGGGCTTGAGCTCCTGACCGTCCTGGATGAACTGGGTGACCAGGTCGATATCGCCATAGATCCATTCGCTGCCGTCCGCGCTCTGGCGCAGGCCGCCGTAATAGGTCTGGAAGATATGCAGGTTCAGCGTGGAGAAGAGCGTGAGCTGGTTTTCCGGAACGCCCGCGTCCAGCTGCGGCTGCGCCCAGTCCAGATAGGCCTGAATCTCGCTTTTCAGCTCCTTGAGGACGGGCAGGTAATCGGCATGAACGCCATGCTTGGAAAGCTCCTTCATGTCGCCGGCCACATACTCATGATCCTTGTAGTAATCCGCATCGAATTCTTCTTCGTTCCAGTCCAGAATGACCTTCAGCTCGTCGATGCAGCCCTGGACGGACTTGACCTTGTTGTAGGTGTTGCCGTCAAAGCCCACGCCGGTGGTCGCGTCGGGATCTTCGGGGTCCCACACCAGGTAGGGCATCACGCTCTGATACTGGCCGCCGGAGACCAGCGTGTTGCCGCCGACCTCGGCATTGGTTTCAATGACCAGCACGGTGTCGCCGTTCTGCGCAGCCTGAGCGGCCGCGGCGATGCCGGCGCCGCCAGCGCCCACGACAACCACATCATAGGTTCCCTCGATGGGGTCCTGCGCTTCATAGGAGAAGGGCTTGGCTCCCGCCTGCAGCGCCGCCACATCGCAGCCGGCCTGCTCCGCTGCCGCGTTGACGGCATTAAAGACCGCACGGCTGGTAAACGTTGCGCCGGAGACGCTGTCCACACCGGTGGAGGTGTATTCGATGATCTGGGGGAACAGAATCTCGTAAGCAACATCGCCCACATGCTCTGTCTCCGCAGAGGAGACGACCTCGATCGACTCGATGGCGTCCTCCGTGAAGGTGACGCTCAGCACCACGTCGCCGTTGTAACCGGCGGCAGTGCCCTCATAGGTGCCCGGCGTGAAGGCGATCTGCGCCGCCTCCTGCGCCTCACCCCTGGCCTGAGCAAGGGCGCTGCTTACAGCGGCCTTGACGGCGTCGCTGGTGATGGTCGCGCCGGTCATGCCGTCCACGCCCTCGGCGTCGGCCTGTCCCACATACGCCGCGCTCATCTGCTCGATGGCCGCGCCGCCCAGCGCCGGGGTTTCACCCTCGCCGGTGATTTCAATCGCGGTGATCGCTTCTTCGTCCACGGTCAGCTTAACGCTTACAGTGCCGCCGAAGCCCTGCGCGGAGGCCTCGTAGTCGCCAGGAGTAAACGTTGCAGCGCCAGCAGTGAACACCGTGCTCAGCAGCATGACCGCAAGCACGATGCCCGTCCATTTCCTGATGTTCATCCTCTTTTCCCTCCTGTTATAGCGTCGGATGGATCAAATACCATATTTACTATAACCATCAATTATATGGATGTCAAGAAGCTTTTGCCAATTCAGGCATGCCGCGACAGGGACATGTATCGGACAAACGAAAGGACGAACGCAACCTGCCGGTGATAAAGAAGGCAGGGCCGGCAGGGACAGGACGCGAAGGCAGCCTGTCCTTGCGCTTCCCGGAGACGGCGGCAAGGCCGCACCCAAGACGCAGGGCCGCACGGATACGCTTAAGAGGAACTCATGAGCGGATTTCCGTCATAACGACGGGATCAAGCAGCGTATCCAGCTCGCTTTCCGTCAAAAGCCCCCGGCTGTGCGCCAGCTCGCGCACGCTCTTTTCGGAGCGCAACGCCTCACGGGCCAGCGAGCACGCGGCGTTGTAGCCGATTTTGGGGCACAGGGCGGTCGCAAGCCCGGCGGAACGGGACACTTCCTGCTGGCAAACCTTCTCATTGACGCGAATGCCGCGGATGCAGTGAGCCGTGAGCGTCTGAAGCCCTCCGCTGAACATGGTGATGCCCTGATAAAGGCTGTCAAAAATCACGGGTTCAAAGGCATTCAACTCCAGCTGGCCGCCCTCGACCGCCAGCGTGACCGTCATGTCGTAGCCCACGAGACGGAAGGCGATCTGGTTGACCACTTCCGGGATGACCGGATTGACCTTGCCAGGCATGATGGAGGACCCGTTCTGCCGGGCGGGCAGACTGATTTCGCCCAGTCCGTCCCTCGGGCCGGAGGACATAAGCCGCAAGTCGTTGCAGATCTTGGACAGGCTTGTTGCACAGCCTTTCAGGGCGGCAGAGAGCGCCAGGTAACAATCCGCGTTCTGCGTGGCATCAACGAGATCATGGCTTTGGGTGAAGGGAATGCCGGTCAGCTTCGCCAGCAGCGGAACCACCCGTCCGATATAGGTTGCGTTGGCGTTGATGCCCGTGCCCACGGCTGTGCCGCCAAGGTTGAGAACCAGCATCTCCCGACGCCCGCGGGCCAGCCGCTCGCGCTCCCTGCGCATGACCGAGGCATACGCCGCAAATTCCTGCCCAAGCCGGATGGGCACCGCATCCTGCAGCTGCGTGCGTCCCATTTTCACCACGCCGTCAAACGCCTTGGCGCGTTCGGAGAGGGCCCCGATCAACACGTCCAGCCCGTCCAGCAGGCTTTCGCAGGCCCGAAACAGCGTCATTTTGACGCAGGTGGGGTAGATGTCGTTGGTGGACTGTCCGCAGTTGACATGGTCGTTGGGATGCACGAGCGAATAATCGCCTTTTTTACCGCCCAAAAGCTCGATGGCGCGGTTGGCGATTACCTCGTTGGCATTCATATTGGTGGAAGTACCCGCGCCCCCCTGGATGGGGTCGACGATGAACTGGTCATGCAGCTTCCCGGCGATCAGATCGTCGCAGGCGCGTTCTATCGCATCTGCTATGCGCCCGGGCAACACACCGGCCATGCGGTTGGCTCGCGCGCACGCCTTTTTGATCCATGCCATGCTCACGATCATGGCCCCGGGCAGACGCTGGTTGGTGATCGGAAAATTCTCCGCGGCCCGCAACGAATGAATCCCGTAGTACGCCTCCTGGTCGATTTGTTTTTCGCCTACCAGATCGTGCTCCGTTCTATACATAGCCGCATCATAGCTCCTTCCTCATCCTTGGCTTGCTTTCAGTATAGCGATTTGGTATACTATTTTCAAATACCAATTCTGCAAACTGATTTATAGGTAAATGCCTATGAATGGAGGAAACCATGACCCTGTTACATGAAATGGCCTATGTGTATGAGGTTTACCGGCAGCGCAGCTTCACCAGAGCAGCACAGGCACTCTATATTTCCCAGCCCTCCCTGAGTCAGATGATCCGCAAGGCCGAGGGACGAATCGGCACGACGATCTTTGACCGCAGCACCTCGCCCATCGGGCTTACGGAGGCGGGGAGAGCCTACATCCGCGCGGCGGAGCAGGTGCTGCAAATCGAATCGGATCTGCGCCGGTATCTGGATGACGCGGAAAGGTGCATCACGGGCGTATTGACGCTGGGCGGTGCGATGCTGTTTACTTCTTATGTGCTGCCCCCGCTGCTGAGCACCTTTTCCGAACGCTATCCCGGTGTGGAGCTGCGCCTGCACGAAGCGCCCACAGCCCGCCTGAAGGAGCAGCTGCAGGAGGGGACGCTGGACTTTGCCGTAGACAACAGCGCCTTTGACCCGGCGGTGTACGAGGCGAGGCTTTTCAAACGCGAACAGGTGATTCTGGCTGTACCGCGCGCCTTTGCGGTCAACGAAGCGGCGGCGCGCTTCCGCCTTTCCGCCGCCGATCTGCTTCGGGAGGAAACGCCGCGCGCGCCACTTTCTCTTTTTCAAGACACCCCATTTTTGATGCTCAAGGAAGGCAATGACACCCGCGAGCGGGCCGAGCACCTGTGCGCCCGGGCGGGTTTTTCCCCGAAAATCCGGCTTCAGCTGGACCAGCAGCTCGCAGCCTATACCCTCGCGGGCTACGGATTGGGCGCGGCCTTTATCAGCGATACGCTGGCCGTGAGCGCTCCGCCGGACGAGCGGCTGTACTTCTACCGCATCGACAGCCCGGACGTGGAGCGCAGCATCAGCCTGTTTTATAAGCGCACACGTGTATTCAGCGCCCCCATGCGCGCATTTCTGGACCTGCTGCCCGCAGGGGGAAGCACCCCGGATGAAGCCCCTTTTCCCGTTGATCACAAGCGTTGACAGCCGGGAGCTTTTCGGGCAACACCCAAGCGAAGAAAAAACGCCGTTCCGCCGGGAATGGCCACGGCGAAACGGCCAGAGCGCATAGCAAGCAAAGCGGGCGCAGCCACGCAGGCCGCCGGGCAGGGCCTGACGGGCACAAGCCAGGGGGAGATCCTTTCTTTGCAGTATCGAAGCAGAGGCTGATGCCGCAGAAAAGACGGACCAGGCCCTTTCGCGGGCCGGAGATTTGGCTTGCTTTCAGATCAGGCGCGCCGGTGCCGGCCCATGCGGTATGCCTTCGCCAGCAGAGCTGCCTGCAAACCTGCCAAAACATCGGGCAGGGAAAAGAAACGGGTTTTCACTGGGCGATGGGCACAGGCGTATCGGCCATCACGTCGTTGACCAGCGTGAGGCAGCGTTCCATCACGCCTTTCTGGGTATCGTCCACATAGTCGGGATAGGTTTGGCCGTCGTTGAGAATCACACGGTAGCGCGTGACGTCATCCTCCTTGCCGCGCCAGGAATAGGTGGGCGTATAGCTCAGGTTGTCAAAGGCCACGCAGCCGGTGACAGGGTCGTACACCACGTCGGACCGCAGCAGAATGCTGGCCAGGGTGGCACGCTTTTCCCGGTCGTAGGTAAACAGATTGCCCAATGAATAGGCGCACAGCACGGGGTGATACTTGCCGTCCCCCCGATCGGCCGTGAGGATCTCCACCGTTTGCAGCGTGCCGGAATGGGTGCCCAGAATGATATCCGCGCCCGCGTCCGCGATGCCCTGGGCAAGCTCCGTCTGGGTGCTGGTGGGGGCCGTGGCCCCTGCCTTGCCCCAGCACAGGGAAACCACGACCACCTTCGCGCCCGCCTGACGGACTTTGGCAATATCGTCGGCGATCACGGGCAGCTGCTGGCTGGCGATGACGAATGCCTGCTCCTCATCGGTGGTCTGGCGCTTTCCAGAGGAGGTCAGCTCGTTTTGGTAACTGAGCAGCGCCACGGAAATCCCGTTCACCTCCACCAGCGTAAGGCTGTCGCGCTCCTGCTGCGAGGCATATACGCCATAGGGCGTCATTCCTGCGGCGGATACCGCCTCCTGGGTTTCAACAAGCCCGGAGACGCCGCCGTTGAGCGCGCCGTAATATCCCAGACACAAGGCGTTGACGCCCGTCGCGTGAAGAGGCGCGAGCACGTCTGCGGGAATGTTGGAATCGCTCAGTTTCGCGCTGGCAATCACGTTGTTTTCCAGCGTGGCGATGCTCAGGTCGGCCGCCAGGTCGCCCGCCAGGTCGCCAAAGAGGATGTCGAAGCGGTAGGTATCGTCGTCCGTCAGCGCTTTTTGCACATTGGAATTGATCTGAATGCTGCCTGCCGCGCACAGCGAAAAGCGCTGCTCAGGCGGCTCGGTTGGCGCTGCGGGAGTGGGTGTGGCGGTGGCCAGCCCGGAGGGAGGAAGCACGGAGGCCTGTGGCGTGGGACCGACGAGCGACACGCCGGATGCCGCAATCTGGGACAGGGACTGATCGATGGCCACCGCCAGCTCAGCCGCGTTGGTGCGCACATCGGTGGTACCCGTCAGCCTGGGCAGCAGGGCACAAAATCCCCCGAGGACCACGATGGTTAAAAGGAGCATCACGACGGTTCCCAGTGACACGCCCCGTCTTGAACGCCTGCGTCGGCTCATGGAAAGCCTCCTTCATTCCATAGGTATTGAAAAAACAAACGTGCGCCAATCGGAGCCCGCGGGCCACGAAGGGCTTGACCAATGGATGAAGCAATGATATCATAACCAATAACCGATATGCAAGTTTGAGGAGTGACGGCCATGAAGATCAGTTTTTCCACCCTGGGCTGTCCGCGCTGGAGCTGGCGGGAGATTTTGGCGACCGCCTGCGATCTGGGCTACGGCGGCGTGGAGGTACGCGGCGTAGGCAACGATATCTCGGTTCCCAGCATTCCCGCCTTTTCGGATGAAAACCTGGACAAAACCAAGGCGGAGCTTGCCCGATTGAACCTGGCCATCCCCTGCCTGGACAGCGATTGCTGCATTCACCTGCGCGAAACGGAGCAGACCACCAACGAGGAAATCCGGGCCTATATTCACCTGGCGCAGAAGCTGGGCGTGCCCTATGTGCGCGTGATGGCGACCGCGCCCGTTCCTCAGCCCGCCGGTACGGTGGATGAGGGCTACGTGCAGCACCGCGCGGTGGAGATGGGGCATTACGCGCTGGAACACGGCGTGAAAATGCTGATTGAGACCAACGGCGTGTGGAGCGACAGCGAGAAGCTGGCCCGGCTGATGAGCACCATCAGCTGCGAGGGCGTGGGTGTCCTGTGGGATGTCCATCATCCCTACCGCTTCATGCACGAAAAGCCGGAAACCACCTATCAGAACCTGCGCCCCTGGCTGTGCCATACCCATTTCAAGGACAGCACCGCCACGGCGGACGGCTACCGCTATGCCCTGCCCGGCTTTGGCGACGTGCCGTTGGAAGAAATCGTGGGCGTGCTCAAGGATGGCGGCTACGACGGGTTCTATTCGCTGGAATGGGTCAAGCGCTGGGATACGACGCTGGAGGAACCGGGCATCGTCTTTGCGCACTTTGCCAACTATATGCGCACGCTCTGACGGCGCCATTGCCGGGAGCTTGCTAAGGGGCGGCCGCCGGAGGGCGGCGGCCCCTTTGTGATGCGCGGAAAGGTCGAACGTATGTTTGACAACCGTACCTAAAACCTGTATCATAGCAAAGACAAGGAGGCGTGGCGCATGATTGTTTTGGGCGTCGACCCCGGACTGGCCACGCTTGGCTGGGGCGTGATTGAGGCGGAGCGGGGAAGGCAGCGGCTGGTGGACTATGGCTGCATTCTGACCGCGCCGCAGCAGTCCTTTCCCGACCGCCTGTGCCAGATCGGGCGGGATATGCGCGCACTGCTGAGGCAGTACCGGCCGGAGGAGATCGCCTTTGAGGAATTGTTCTTTGCGCGCAATGTGACCACGGCGCTCACCGTGGGCGCGGCAAGGGGCGTGAGCCTGGCCGCCTGCGCCGAGTATACCGACCGGCTGTATGAATACACCCCCATGCAGGTCAAGCAGGCCATCGTAGGCTATGGCAAGGCCGAAAAGCAGCAGGTGCAGCAGATGGTAAAACTCCTTTTGCATATGCAGGACATCGCCCGCCCCGACGACGCGGCAGATGCCATCGCCATCGCGCTGACCCATGCCGCCACGGGTCCCGCGCGCGAGCAGTTTAAAATGAAGTGAGGCGCTGACATGATCGCAATGGTAAAGGGCACCCTGATGGAAAAAAGCGAGGGCGAGGCCGTTGTGATGACCGCCGGCGGCCTGGGCCTGCGCGTGATGTGCAGCATGAACACGCTGGCCGTGCTGCCTGCCGCCGGGCAGGAATGCACGCTGTATACCTTTATGAACGTGCGGGAGGACGCCATGGAGCTCTTCGGCTTTTGCCAGAAGGAGGAACGCGACATGTTCAAGCGCCTGACCTCCGTAAGCGGCATTGGCCCAAGGAGCGCGCTGGGCGTGCTGGGCAGCATGCCGCTGGCGGATCTGCGCCTGGCCATCCTCACCGGGGACGCCGCAGCGCTGTCCCGCGCGC
>OLNP01001432.1_pt1 | contig 20282 bp, 10 predicted proteins | sample 1671951 | NCBI WGS metagenome assembly OLNP01 (sample SAMEA3136629, study PRJEB25190) | human gut metagenome | biome: human gut; feature: human-associated habitat; material: faeces | place: Austria | collected 2013
TATCGAGCATTTTGGCAACGCAGATGCCGTGCCGCAGCCGCCGGAGCGGTGCTTAGGCCGTAAGGCGGGAATTATGCGGTGTTGCCAATACTTTCTCAAGTTGCAGGCCATCTACTATTGCTTAAATCGTCAAATTATTCCCGCTTGGTTTCCAAAGAGATTCTCTGTATCGAAATACAAATTGTATTATTTGACAAGTTTAATACAAAAATAGCGTTGTATTCCCGCCATTTCACATCACGTTTCCACGCTTTTGTCTATCAAGCAGCATGCCAACCTCTGCCCTCGCTCTCTCCATATCAACTTTCGCCTTTCTCCCTATCCCGCCAAATCCCATCGTTCGGTCGGCCGTTTTAATTCCAAATCGTATAATACAGCTCATATATGCCATTTTGTTTTTAGCGTTTTCCTTCTACTCCGCCTGACAGAATAACCAATACCCTGTGTAAAATTGCAACCCTTCCCTTTCGCAGCGTACAGTGTTGCATCTTTACACAGGGTATTCCTATCCCTGTCGTATTATAAAAAGGTAATTCACCCTGCAGATTGTTGCTATTTACACAGGTTTCCCCTCTTTTTTGGTTCCCCGCACCTGATTCACCCAAAATCCGCTTTATTTTGCAAACGCTGCATCGCGCTTTTCCTCATGTTTTGCTCTGTAAACCTGTGTAAAATTCCAACATATTTCTCCTTTTTTCCTATTCTCACCTTCTATCCGTTTTGTTGTAATTTCGCACAGGTTTATGTTTTGTAGTATTTTCAGGCTGCTTTGCATACAAAACGGCACCGCGTCTTTCAAAAAACGCGGTGCCGCCTTTGATTTATTCAAGATTTTGAAGTGCTTACCCTGCCGTGCTGTTCTGCTCTGTCAGCCCCGTAAACACCGGGTCGTTCAGCAGCATTCCGGGAACAACATATCGGTAGGTGATTGCCTGCCTGCCGTTGATCACACGCACACTATCGTTGGCCAGTGCCAGCTCTTTCAAGGTTTGCATATCCTCATCGTTCAGATAGATGGAGATCTGCTCCAGGCCAGATGTCTGCTTATATTTTGTCCCGTTTGTAACGGGAACATAGCGGCTGCTGACAGGGTTCAACTCGTAATTCTGCACCCCGCACAGGCGCGCTTTCGCAGCCTGTTCATGGATCAGCTCCGATGTCAGGGTGCCCAGCCGCGTGCCGCGCCAGTCCGCTTCGCTTTGCAGCACTGCCCGCACAGCCAGGTGCAGCCGGATGACAATTCGCTGTTTCATATCGTGGATTCCTGTATTCCTATTTGCATGGATTTTTGTTGTTTGCTGCTTTCGTGGATCTGGATTATTCCACAGCATCAATCAGTGCTTTCAGCTCCTGCGCTGCCGCAATCAGCTCCTGCATCTGGTCCGACATTGCTTTGCGGTCCTCTGCCGTATAACTGCGGATCTTAGCTTCAATATTTTTTGCCGCTGCAATTTTACGCAGTTTGCGGGCCGTGGTAGGCAGCTTGGCCGAAATAAAGTTGTGATCCTTATCTACTGCTGCCGCCTTGTTTTCCTGCGTCTTGGCCTGACCGATTGCATCCTGTGCATTTTGCAACGCTGCTGCAAATACGCTCTCGCGCTCCTGCATGCTGCGGCGTTCCACTGCTACATCCAGCATGGCTGTGGTCAATGCGTCCTTGATGGCGCGGCGCTCATGGCTGCGTGGGTCAAGGGCTGCGATTTTCAAAAACATTGCGGCTGCACGGGCCTGTTCTTCCAGGGTCAAGCGGAGATAGGTTTCGCACTCGGCTCGGTTCAGGAATTCCTCATCCAGCAAGCGGCGCAGATCAGGGTTGAGATCATTCTGAATCGAAAGCGCCTTATCAATCGTGCGGGAATTCAGCGGGCTGACCTCTTTCAGCGCTTTTTTCGCTTCCGCTGCGCTCAGGTTATACGGTGCTTTCTGCAGGTTTTCCACAAAACGCGCCGCCGCCTGGCGCATCACACGTTCATTGCTGATGCCGCCGCGCACTTGCAGGTTTGCGCTGTCAATATACACAACTTTTTCGTTTTCCGTCAAGTTGCGCACCACTTTGCACTGCACTTTCTGCCATTCACTCATGCGGTTGGGCAATTGCTTTTCTTCCTGCTCGCGTTTATCCTGCTCCACCAACAGGCGCAGCGCACGCAGGCGGCGCTCGCCGGAAAGCAGCACATATTTTCCGCCAACACCGGTCTTAGGGAACACAACTAGGTTGTGCAGCAGCCCCGCGCGGCGGATATCATCGGCCAGCAGCGCAATATCTTCCTCGGTATCCAGCTCACGGTAAAGGGCATTATCCGGGTTTTCTTCAATATCATTGATATTGATCTCGCTGTATTCACCGCCCGGCTCCTGGTCGCCGCGCGCGATCTTACTTAACGCTGCTTCGTTTACTTTAAAGCCTTTCTTCTGCAGTCGGTCCAGTTTGCTTGCCATCACTCTGCCTCCTGTTCAACGCGCGTTTTCAGCTCGGCATACACCTTTGCATAATCCTTTGCCGGGTTGCTGCTGCGTGCACATAGCACAACCGGCGCACCAAGGCGGGTGCTATCCTTTACAGCCTGTCCCTTACGGATTTCGGCAGCAAACAGCTTGCTGCCCAGCTGGCTTTCCCGCAGTTCATTGCGGATCACTTCGGTCAGGGCAGTTTTTTCCACCATAGTCAGGATAATGCCCAAAACATCAATTTTTTCGCCCTCATCGTGCTCCAACTGCTGGCACATGGCCACAGTGCGGTACACACTGTCACGGCTGTAGTCATCGCACACGCAGGGGATCAGCACAAAGTCACTGGCCATCAGGGCGTTGGTCACCATTACATCGCGGGACGGCGGGGTATCGATCAAAATATAGTCGTATTCGCCGGCAACCTGTGCCAGGCACATGGCCAAAAACATATTGATACTGGTGCTTTCGGACTGTTCCAGGATTTGCAGCTGCTTGGCCGCCATTGGGGTGTTGCCATTTGCCGGAATTATATCAATATTATCAAACTGCGTGCGGGAAATATAGTTCTGCGTGCCGCTGATGCCATAGGCACGGAACATATCATACACGCCAGCGCGGTCAAAAGTATTATCGGTTACACGGGCGCCCGTCAGGGTATAGGTACAGTTGCCCTGGGCATCCATATCCACCACAAGCACCCGCTTGCCGTCCTGCGCCATCAGCGCCGCCAGGTTGCAGACGGTAACGGTTTTTCCCACGCCGCCTTTTTCAATGCAGACTGAGATACAATATCCCATTGTTTTCCTCCTTGCGAGCGCCTTTGTGTAGGCATCTCTTCGTTGCTGTCGGTTAATCTTTGCCTTTTGTTCGGTTCTTTTGGCGGTACCGCACGCCGGCATCTTAATCTAAGGCAATACCGCGGGTTGCAAAAACGGGTACCCCATGCCGTGCGGCATCTCTTCGTTGCTGTTATAGCTTCTATTATATCATATGCTTCGCGTGTGTCAACGGATATTTTGACGAATATTATGCAGGCATCTCTTCGTTGCTGTTCACGCTTTTTCTCTGCCGTTTTTCCTTCCCATCCTTCTTCACTTCATCCAGGCACTCCCGCTCACGTACCTTCATTCTCACCTATTATCCCAAGGTCTATCTGAAATCAAAAAAGCAGCGGCCAGCAATCTGCCAGCCGCTGCTTACCTTATTATAATAGCGCTCCCGGATTATCCGCTCTGCTTCATCTCAATTACTCTTCGCTGTCATCCGGGATATCTTCCTCAAAAGCATCCATCCAGCTTTCGTTGTGCCACTTATCTTTTTCACCTTTTTCCTTGGCGGCAACCTTCTGCCGTTGTGCCTGGTCGTTCATTATGGTGCCGATCGGGTTCAGCGCGCGTTCTTCAATAATGTGGTAGAACAGCCCCATCGGGTTATTCACGTTGGGGTCCTTGGCGGCCTTTGCCCAGAACACATCAAAGTCCAGTTCATGCGCCATAGCTTCCATCAATGGGGTCAGGCTGCCATACTTTTCAATCACTTCATTCATGCAGGCCAGGTAATGCAGCCGCATTTCGTCTTTCAGCCCATTGCGCAGGCTGGAAGGCGATGGCACGCACCGCGCTGCCAGGTGGCGGTAAATTTCGTGGTAAGCGCCGCGCTGGCCGCTCGTCAACGTCTTTTCCAGGTATCCATCATCTACAAACTTTGCAAACTCTTTTCGCATATCCTGCCGTTTTACAATCGTTTCGGGAATCAGCTCTACCTTGGGCGGCTCAGGCTCCGGCATCGTTTGCTGCACCGGCTCGTCCATCACATGGTACTCCGCTTCCAACAGCTCCTCTTTGGGTTCTGCTGCCGGCTTTGCCTTGCGGAAAATATAAATGCGATAGTTATCCATATCCTCGCGCAGCACCTTGTTCAGGTACCGCGCCGGGCTGCGCATCGTCTGCGACCGGGGAATAATCTCCTGTGCATAGCGGGGTGCCACACCGGCCAGCCAACTGGTCAGCCCGCCGCAATCCAGGATGATGGCATTCATCTTTCCAAACACCGTTTTGTTGCCGCCGTCCTGCTCGCCATCGCCTGCCTGGATGGTGCAGCAGGCATCTGCCAACACATCAATGATCACTTCCACCGCGTGCAGCTCTTCGGGCGTAATCTCCGCGCGCAGCTGATCCATGCGCGCTTTCACAACAATTTCCTCCCGCAGCTCGGTGCGGTGGCGTCCAAAGGAATAGGGGATCGTTGTTTCCGGTGCCGAAACATAATCAAAGGTGATCACGCTGGGGTCATCCAGCAGCGAATCTTCAATCGCCACGGTGGGGCGGCCCTTCTTTTTGCTCTTTTTGCGCACTGTGCTGTTGATGCTGTCCAGGTTGGCCTGTGCGGCGGCATCATCCACCGGGTCAATCGTTACCACCAGCGAAAGAACCTTCTGCCCTTTTTTTTCGTACACATCGTAATTAAAAATAATATCCGTCTTTTCGTTAATTTCCGCCTTTGCCTTTTCCAGTGCCAGGCGGCGGAAATCCGACCATCGGTTGGCCGTATACGAAAGCTGTTCATACAGCATGCTCAGGTTCCATACCAGCGGTTCCCCGGCCGCTTTCTTTTTCAGATACAGGCTCTGGTAGCTCTTGCACAGCTCGTAAATGCGGATGGAATAGGTGGACCGCATCAGCATGGTGTAGGTCACATCCATGGTGGTATACAGGGTTTTCAGCTGCACCAGGTGCGGTTTCAGCACCGGATCCAGCGTGATGGTCATGCGCGCGCGGCCCTCATCAATGCGCACTTTATCGATCCAGCGGAATGTTTCCACCGTGGAAGTTCCGTTATTCTTGATCCACTGGATGGGCGCGTTGGCCAGCTCCTCAATATTTTTGCGCACCTGCTTGTACAGCGCCCCGCTGTGCGGGTCCATGCCGGTCATCTTGATAAAATCATAAATGCTCAGCTCATAAGAGGGCAGGTCCGTATCCTCCGGCTTAATCATCGAAAAAATATGCAGCATCAGGCGCTGCTGGCTCAGCGTCAGGTTGTTGCGCGTCATCTGTACAAGGTCATTGGATTTGCGAACGATGGTCTGGTCCCCGCGTTCTTCAAACGTAACGACAAACGGATCATCTTTTTTCTGTTTACTTGCCGCCATAAGCAGGGGCCTCCTATATCGGTTGCTGTATCCCGGGTGGTCACGCACATCATGCTAAACATTATAGCACATCCTGTTGTCCAGCGCAAGAATTGCAAATTTACACAGGGTTTCACCGCCATTACCCTGTGCAAAATGCAACACCCGCGTTGTGGTTTGCCATATATCCTGTGGGGGTTGCAGCCCGGGTGCAGGTTACACAGGGTTTTATTGTGCTTTTCTGTCCTGCTGTTTCAGAGTTCTGTAACCTGACGGAATGGCAACACCAATTTTTTCCCGTTCTCCCCCATCTCCCGGCTTACCTCTGGTTGTTATTATGGCTTAGTTGTTTAGTTCTATATTAGTAATTAGGTAGAGCCTGTGTAATTTAACAACGCAAACCTGTGTGTTCAACCAACTGCAGCCTGTGCATTCCACCACCATTTTCCTGTGCGGAAAGCAACCTGCGTAAAGTTGCAAATAAGCCAAAAACAGCCAAACCTGTGTAAATTGCAACACGGGGAACGGGCCTATCCTGTGTGGTTTTCCAACAGGTACGCGGGTCACGGCGGGGCAGGGGAGCGGGAATACCCTGTGTAAAATGCAACTGTTTCGGGGGTAACCTGTGCGTTTTTCCAACGGTAAGCGGCATAGGGAAACAAGGCAATCCTGTGCGTTTTTCCAACACGTTTCGGGAATGTTCGGCACAGAATGCGGGCAATACCCTGTGCAAAATTGCAACAGCTCACAGCTGCTTCAAATAGATCAGTTGCAAATTTACACAGGGCAGCACCTCTTATATTATAAGGTAAGTGCCGCACAGAATGGCGCGTGAGGGGTTGCAGTTTACACAGGATAGATTGAAAGCTGGGAGCTGGAGGTGTATCTGAAAACAAAGAAAAAGCTCGTCTGTTTCAGCAAACGCAGCCGGATTTTGTGCTTGCGAAAGATCCGCTATTTTCGTTGCTCTCAGATGCACCTCAGGAGCTGGCGCAAATAGAGATCGGCAAGGGGGAACCGGGAATCAGGGGCAGGGCAGGGGGGACAAAAAAGCGAATGGCATATCTGCAGCAAACCCGCACCCCGTTGTAAAGGGAGAACGGCGTCCCGTTAGCGGGCGTGCAATCCACCAAACACACACCCGCCGCCGCAAACACCGCAAACCGTTTGCAGGGGCGCGGTGTACTCATCGCGCCGCAAAAAAACGGGAACCGTGCGCCGCAAACCTGCCATCCCTCCCACAAGGCGCCCACCCAGCCGCCAGGCCCCGCCGCAAACAGGCGCATGCGAAACAAATAATTGCGCAAAAGCAGGGAAATGTAGCAAAAAAGGCGAATTTTGCTACAAAGTTGCGCTCTATGTGCGCAGAGAATCATAAACGCGCGGTCAAAGTATATAAAAGGGACCGCTGCCAAAAAGAAAATCAGGAATAAATTATACAAAGGCTTTGAATACATTGTATAATTGGAGGAAAACGCAATCAGTAAAAGTGCTGAAAAACAGGAATTTACGTGGATTGTATTGCCTTTCTGGTATAAAGGTGCTATACTTTAACACTGAAAAGTAAATGCGCAATGAGAAAATTCGATGCGGTTTTTTTTTGAAAACAACATGGCAACGGTTGCGCAAGTAAAAGAAGCTGGCTTCTTTTACTGTTTCACAGGGATTCCCTGTGGAACAATGTGCTTCCATCAAGCCAGCGCGAAAGACGGGTGAGCAGATTGAATAGAACAGGGAAAAACACAACAGGTTGGGCGCGCCGGCTGACAGCGCTGCTTGTCACCGCTTGCCTGGTTATGGCAATGGCCCTGCCTGTATACGCCGAGGTGGATCCTCTGCCCGGCGCACCTGACGAAGTAGAGCTGCTGGAGGATAAGCAGGGAACGGCCTCCGGGGAGGATACCGTTCCGCCGGAGCAGAACGCCGCCACCCCGGTGCCGGATGCCGCCACCCCGGAACCGGAACAAAGCGCCGAGCCGGAGCAGCCCGCCCCGACCGAAACGCCGGAGCCCACGGCAGAACCCACCCCGACCCCGGAACCGACCGAACAGCCGCAGATGGACGCCGAGGAAGCGGAAGATATGGATGGGGCGCTGAAGGTTAGCACACAATCTAATCAGTTTACCGTTTACTTTGCAGTCCCGAGCAGTTGGGAAGTAACAAAAAATTCTACAATTACCTTTAATGCACAGCGCGGAAATGGCGGCGGTGAATATGACGGAGAGATTGGCGAACAGCCAATGTCCCTTGTTCCCGACAAAATTACTTCCAAAGGCCAACGCATTTATAAAATTATTTTGACAAATGGCGACCAGACGATATGCCCCTGGGGCGGATATGTCTGGATGCAGTTTACTTTAGATGAAAGCCATAAAGTAAGAGTAACAGCTCCACCTGAAGAGAACAATACGGCAAGTCATTTTGTAAAAGTTGAGGTATTTAATGACAAATATTATGATGGCGATGCAAACAGCGAAAATGGTGATGTAGCTTGGAATAATGCCAACTGGGCAGATGCATTAGCATTACCTGACCCTGCTGCCCACACCGCTTTTGGCGACCAGAAGATGGTCTTTGAAAACCTGAGTGATTCTAACCTGGCAAATGTAACCGCAGTATTTACGGAACAAGATTCTTCCGGAAAAACAACGGAAACTGAAACGGTAACGATCGGTGATGTTGCCAAAGACAAAAAGCAGGGTTTTGAAATTCCTACAAGTGCCTGCTCTTCTGTTCAATTCTTTGCCGAAAATGGTAGCAAACAGTTAAGTGAGAGCTATAACTTCTACGAACAGGGAACAGACGAAAATACATTCCTTTATAACGCAAGCAAAAAATATTGCTTTACTTATAAAGTAAATAACCAATCCACCTGGGGAACCCCGCAAGGCAAGCAAGGCAAGCAAGTTATTTACTTCGATGCAACTTTCTCCTGGCTTTCTTATGAGAATGAAAAAAATGAAACACATAATGGCGCGATTGGATGTGGCATGCCGACGAACGACGGTAAGCTTTGGTGCTATCTGACGGGCGATGGTAAGGCTCCTAAAACAAAACAGGAGATGAATCGACTAGAGGACACCAACATCTGGTATTACGAAGTGCCGGAAGGTTATACAAAAATCCGTTTTGCTTCTTGGGCAGTTGAGAACGGAAATGCAGCCGATAACGGTGATGGTACGGCCATGATGGACATCCCAGCCGACCTTTCCGAACCGTGTTTCTTTGCGGATGCCAGCGATGATGTAATTTATAACGGTGGCAACCGTGGCGGCTACTGGGCTGAAAAAGGTAGCCTGCGTAATGCCAAAGAAGGCAAGAAACTGACGGATGATGTTGTAGATATTAGCAAAGAACCATTCACAGAAGATCCAAACACAAAGTATGTTACCAGTACGCTGTATGACTATTATACAGACTATGAGCTGAATGGAAATAACAGAGATAGATATAGTAGAGCATATTATGCGCCGGGAAAAGGAAACGGATTTGCAAAACAAAGAAGCTGGGTTACGTTCCGTCAGTTTGACAGAGCGCTGAGCGATTATTACGAAAGCTGCAAAGCGCAATTTCCGATTTATACCGGCCATTTCCAACCTTCTTATTCAGACTGGGGAATTAGGTTTGATGGGATTAGTGCTGCATTGAATCTTTGGGGGCTTAATAGCGTCTTCAAAAATGAAAATCGCTTCATGGCAATCAATAACTCCACAATCAATGAAAATGGAAATAACGATGGCGAACATTATGACTATGCCTATCAGGGCTTGGTTAAATCCGAAACCTCCACTGGCGATGCAACAGGTGAACCGCTGCTGAAAGATACAAAAGATAATACAAAAGTAGCAGAACCGCACTTCAATAAAGCGTTTTTGAGCGGCACGAACACCAAAAATGCAAAGCTTGGCGATGTGTACGACAACGTTGCGTTCCCCTTTACCAAGAGACAGATTTTTGATGAGGATAAGGGCGTTGATTACTGGTACTTTGACAGCCAAGATACGACCCTGTACCTGAAACAGGATTCCACCACGGAGCAATATTTCCTGAAATCAAGCACACAGAACCGAGAACAGTCACGCAATCTTGATTCTGACTCCGCCTCAAAAACGATAAAGAAAAATGGCGAGGATGTAAGTTCCTATGGCTACTTCCCGTTCAACGAAACCGCAACTGCGGGCTGGGCTTCTACCTACAATTACGGCTTTGGCACCAAGCTGCAGATGGATTTTACCCTGACGGATGACGGCAAAGTTGAAACAAATGTTGAAAAAGATGGGAAAAAGGAAAAAACCAGCATCAAGTTCTTCTTCTCCGGTGACGATGACGTTTGGGTATTCATTGATGGCAAGCTGGCGCTTGACGTTGGCGGCGCCCATGGTGAGGTTTCCGGCCTGCTGGAATTTGGCGCGACAAAGACAGAAGATGGAAAGGAAAAAAATAGTGTAACAGCCTATGTCAGTAAGGTCAAACAAGGCGGAACGTCAGGTAGTGATCAAGATAAAAATTCTGTCAAGTCCGTAACATATCATGGCGAACCCATCGATTTCTACGCGAAAAACACAAATCTTGAACCACTCGACAAAGGCCAAAAGCACACCCTTACCATGTACTATATGGAACGCGGTATGTGGGAGTCCAACATGGCGGTGGCGTTCAACTTCCCGGATAATAACGAGCTGCAGGTTCAAAAAGAGGTCAAGCTGGACAACGTTAATCCGGCCTTCAAAAACTGCTTTAAAAACCAGAAAATCTTCAACTTCACCATCCAGAACCAGGCAACCCATTATGGAAAAAAAGAGGCCGCTAAACCGGATACAGGCGGTGTTCAGTACCAAAAGGTGGATTTGACTGCGAATGGTGGTAACACGTTTGAACCCGCAACCAAACCAACCGAATCAAACAAAGGTGACTACATTTTCGAGTTGGCTACAAACCCCGAGCAAGGTTCCGGGCAAAATACCGAACAGGTCCTTCACTGGTACGCACGCTATCCGGATACGGAACCCGTCAGTTACTGGCGTAAGCGACGTTATGGCATCCTGACGCTGAAAAACCCCATCGATATCGAAAAAATGCGCTTCCTTACGTTCCAGGTTTACACTGATTCAAATGATGGAGGTGAATTTTCCCTCAACAACCTGTATCTGGAATTGCTGGATAATCAACAACAGCAGGATCCTACAAAATCCCCCGGCCAAAAAGGCAGCCTTGGCACAACAGGCATTAACGGCGCAACGTATGGCTCGGTCGAACTGGAGACAGGCAAATGGGTCACCGTAAAGCTGGACCTGCACAAGATGAAAGAGCAGGGCGGTTTTAACAACAAGGTCAAATTCATCCGCGTGGGCGATAACTATAACCGCAACATCTATTTCAGGGACTTTACCTTCATTCCCAAAGTGGTGCCAAGTAAGATGACCGGCTTTACAACCGATCAGAAGGAAATCCCGGATTACCACTCCGTCGAAAGCGGTAATTTGGAAAACGCCGAAAACGCACAGTACACCTCCAACATGGACACAGACACCCAGTTGGTGGACGATGGCGGACGCTTTGTTCTGGAAGATGGAGAAACCGTTACCTTCAGCGACCAGTTCCGCCGCGGCAGCTACATTTCGCTCAAAGAGAAACTGAACCCAAACCTGTACGACACCAAATGGACGGTGTACGAGAACGGGAAGGCGGTTGAGTCGACGAATCCGGAGGACACATCAAAGGTAACGACCGTAAAATTCGGGAAAGACAGGTCGTTAAAAGAGCAGTATGATCCCCCCAAAGGCCCCGATGATGGCCGAACGGAAAAGAAGGGAGCAGATAATGAGCAGGAGGGCAACAAGTATGACGAAAAAAAACCCTCCGCCGACACCATCGTCTTCCGCTCCTATAAGGACCCGGACGAAACAAGCTCCACGCTGACAAAGCTAAAGGTAAAATACGTCAACACCGTCAAAACCGGCGGGCTGAAAATCCAAAAGGAGGCCGCAGCTGGTGAGAAAGAGAACATTAAAGGCATCTACACCTTCAAAGTTACCTTTAGTAATGTTGGCGGTGAGGGTCTGGAAGAAAAGTCCATCGAAATACCCGTTACGATTGATATGGGCAAGGGCGAAACCACCGGAACCATCACCGGCATCCCCGTTGGCACCCGCTATACCATCGAGGAAGTCGGAAGCACCGATGGTGCCAAACTGCAAAGCGTAACTGTTCCGCCTGGTTGCGATTCCGCCCATTTGATCAAAAACAACACCATGGTGGAAGGCGAGATTAAGGTGGCAGGCACCACCCCAATTACCGCAATCTTTACCAACACCAAGCGCACACTGATCAACATTGAGTTCGATAAGCTCTGGAAAGATGCAAATGGTTCGGAAATTGGCACTGCGAATCAGCCGGATGAAATTTACATCCAGCTCCAGCGCCGCCTGGCAAGTGAAAAAGACTGGAAAGCGGTAAAGTACCCGACCACAACCAGCCCAGATCCAAACTATGTTATCATTAAACGCGGTGAGAGCCACTGGCAGTTTACCTTTAGCGGTTTGGATCAGTACCAAATCAATAAGGATAATAAGCAAACCAATTATGTGTACCGCATTGTGGAAGGTACGGTAAAGAATGGCAGCTTTACCCAGGCAGTCGTTACCCAGGCAGGCGAAACCATTACGATTAAGGGCAATACGTATGTTGTAACGGCTAAAGCAACACCAAACAGCGAAAAGGACAGCGCGGGCAGCTCAACAGGCAATACAGCCACAGCAAACAGCGAAAACGGCGCAACTACAACGCCAGCCACAGCCCCCGATGGAACCATCACCGGCGGCAGCGGCAAGATTGAGCTGACCAACACGCTGCAGAACCCGAAGTTTGTACTGGATATCATCAAGAAGGACGCGGAAAAAGGCGAAAATGACAAAGATGTGCCCTTGGGTGGTGTTGAGTTCAAGCTGGAAAAGCTGGTCGAACCAACAATCGAAGGAGAACCGCAGGTAGATACTACCTATAAATTCAATGACAAAAACACAGGTTCCATTACCGCCACAACGGACGGCACCGGCGAAATCACCAATGTGTTCACAAATCTGGAACCCGGTACATACCGCCTGACGGAAACCAAGGCGCATGCGGGGTACAACCTGTTGTCCAAACCGATTGACATTACCTTTGAAGACGGCAAGTGTTCTATTGATGGTGTGGAAGTTAAGAAAGATGGTAATACGTTCAAAGATGGCCCCAATAACACCTACACCATGACCCTTACCGTTCTGAACCGTAAAACGCCTGAGCTGCCCCACACGGGTGCAGACGCGCCAAGCCTGTGGCTGCTGATCGGCATGCCGCTGGCGGTGGCAGGGCTGTTGATATTCACATTCCGCTACAACAGGAAAGGGGGCCGGCGACATTAACCATCCCCCGGAAACCCAGCAACCCCCAGGGTACAGCCCGCCAGTGCGCGCCCGTTTACGGCAGGGCGCAGCCATAAGCCGGGGTGTGTAACTGAAAAGCGGAAAATATCGCCTGTTTCTATAAGTGCAGCCGGATTTTGTGTTAAGAAGCCTTGGGATCCGGAAAGGATTCCGGCGGCTCTTTGCCTTACATCCTGCTTGTGGCTGCGAAATATCCGTTATTTCCTTTGGTTTCAGATGCACCTTAAGCCAAGTGGGCAAGCGGCCCAGTTTTTCCTCCTTTTTTCTTCACGGCACAGTGCGGGCGGCGCGGCAGCGTTTCCCCGCTGCAGCGCCCCGCACTGCACGCCGTGCTGATGCAGAACCCTTAAGCCGGGCGGCCCCGCCGCCCATCCGATGATGATTTTTTTTAAGAGAAGAGGTACTGAAATGAAAAAAGCAAAACGTTTTCTCACAGGCCTGTTGAGCGCCGCCTTGGCCCTCAGCCTGTGCGCCATGCCAGCAATGGCAGCCGAGGGCGAAGGCAATGCCCAAACACCTGAAATCAAAACCAGCGTAAGTACGATTGATAAAACAAAAAAAGGCTCTATTACCATTTATAAGTATCTCCATAGCACAGAATTGACAGGTTCTGTAGCTGGAACTGGTGAGCAGCAGTCTGTGCCGGATGGGGCTACGCCGCTTAAAGATGCAGGTTTTACTATTTATCAGGTTAAAACGGCAGATGAGCTGGTAGCATATTATGAAGCTGCTGGTAAACCTGATGCTGTTACAGCGGATAGTTATTTTGAGAATGGTAAGAGTAAAACCGCAGATAATCTGATAGAAGGTATCGCTGACAAAGCTGTTAAAGGTAAAGACGGCAAAACGGAAAGAAAAACGGATGCTAATGGTTTTGTTAAGTTTGAAGACCTGAACGTTGGCATGTACCTGGTTATCGAAACAACGACGCCGGATTCCGTTGTAAAGCCCGTGGATCCGTTCCTTGTTTCTATTCCTATGACGAGAGTTCAGGTTGGTGAGCAAGCAACGGGAGACCAGCTTAAGGAATGGCTCTATGATGTTGTTGTTTACCCGAAGAACAGCTCCGCGAAAGGTGACATTACGCTGGTAAAGAAAGGTAAGACAGACGGTAAAGAAAATGAAATCGAAAATTTGCCGAATGTTATCTTTAAGTTGCAGCGCTACAACGAAAATTCAACGAGCAAGGATAAATACGATGATTATACTGTAAATGGCAAATGCGAGTTTACAACAAATGGCAGTGGCGAAATCACCGTTCAGAATTTGCTCAAGGGTAAATACCGTTTTGTGGAAATTGGCTATGCAGAAAACAAGGAAAGCGGCTATATTATCAACAACAATGTGGCATATGAGTTTGAAATTAATGATCAAGGTAAGCTTGTAACGCCGGATGGAGCTACCCCGAACAGCGATTTTGTAATTAACAATGACAATACCATGACGGTTTATAACCATAAGCCGGATTTGGAGAAAGACGTAACTAAGCGTAATGATGGCAAAGGCACTGACGAGGGCAACGATACCGACTATGCTGTTGATGATACCGTTGAATATACTCTGACCATCTATGTTCCTGAAAATGTAGCAAAGCTGAAAACCTTTAAAGTTGTTGATACAATGAACAAGAATCAGCTTAAGCATAACATTAACAGTGTTACCATTAGCGGTAAAAATGCAGACGGTCAAGATGTAACCTTTGCTGCGAATACTGATTACACGTTGACAGATACCTCTGATAGCAATAATTCTGAAATTACGATTGATTTTAAAGCAGGAACGAGCCAGGATAACCTGAATGCAGCTGCCGGTAAGACCATCACGATTACTTACACTGCAACTTTACAGCCGGGCGCAGACACTACCACTGATGGCAATGTGAACGAAGCTCACCTTGATTACTCCCGTAAGACGGATATTAAGGATGGCGAGGATGATACTCCCTACGAAATCCATGATAAGGCTGTTGTTTATACCTTCAAAACTGGTATCCTGAAAAAGGGTCAGGATGGAAATACTGAAAAACTGCTGAATGGTGTAACGTTTGACCTTTATAAGAAGTACGATGCAAAGACTGACAAACTGAAAGAGGGTACGACCGATACTGTTATCTTTGGTATAAAGGAATGCAAGTTCCTGACTGCGACAGAGGCCAAGGCACTGGGGTTGAATGCAACAGAAGCTGAGAATGAGCCGAAGTGGTTTAAGGTAACCACACTTACGACCGCGGGTGAGGGTGTAAATGCTGGTTGCGCAACTGTCAATGGTTTGCCCGATGGCGAGTACAAATTGGTAGAAACCATGACAAATAAGGGCTATAACTTGCTTTCCGGCCCTGTTGATGCCAATTTGACTGTGGATTATGCTACTAGTTGGACAGTTAACGATAAATTTTCTAGCGATGGCAAATTGATTAAGCGTGACGTAAAGACCACTACTTTCAAGAATGGCCAGGACGATTATACGTATGCACCAATTACCATCATCAACCGCAAGGGCTTCGACCTGCCCACCACCGGTGGTTTCGGCACCCTGCTGTTCAGCGGCATTGGTGTGCTGCTGGTTGTGGCCGGTGTTGGCGTGCTGCTGAGCCTGAAAAAGAAGAACCGCGCCTGATGCGCCCGCCGCAAGGCAAAACAATGTTACAATTCACCAATAGGGTATAGAGGGATAATCCATCATACACAGGGGGAGGGCCGGGTTTGGCCCTCCCCCTATGGTGGGTTATTGGGGAATAAATTTTTTGGGTGTGCATGGCCGTTGTTCGGTTGATTTTTAGGCCCTGCGTGGGGAACCACCCTACGGGTTAGGTTTGTGGCGGGGAACCACCCCACGGCCGTTAGGTTTGTGGCAAGGAACCACCCCTCAGTCTGCGTTGCAGACAGCTCCCCTCAAAGGGGAGCCACCGCAAACATAAGGTGAGATATTGGCGCCCCTTGAGGGGAGCTGTCACCGAAGGTGACTGAGGGGTGGTTCCCCGTGCAGAGCCTAAAAATAAATAGGGCAAGGCCCGTCAAACGGGCCGATGGCGAGCATCGGCCCCTACAAATGATTTGCAATGTTTGCGGCGCGGGGTGGATGGGCGGCAATTATTAGGCCCGTCAAACGGGGCGTCGGGGACGCCGCCCCCTACATGCAGGGCGAGGTTTATTACAATTTTGTGGTGTGCAACGCCGTAAGGCCCTACAGATTATTTTATTGTTATTCACTACCCTAAAAACCACCCCCAACCCAATATCTCCTGAGCGGCGCAATGCGCCGCGGTCCACCACAATTATTCTTTATTCTTTATTATTTATTCTTTTGCCTACTTCCAATTCCTAATTTCTAATTGCATCAGCTCCCAACTTCAACCCTCTCACGGAAAGGTTCGCGGTGACGCTATGGATACCACAACAAAACTAAAAGTCGGCTTTGCGGCCTTGATGATCCTGTCCGGCATTGGGGTGGCATCGTACCCGGTTATCAGCAACGCGGTGGCGCAGCGCCACGCCAGCGAAGCGATCCAAAATTACGATGATACCGTAAAAAGCATGGATACCGAAAAACTGGACGCCGCCAAGGAGGCCGCCCGCCGCTATAACCAGCAGCTGGACAACGCCGTGGAGCGCGATGCCGCAGGCGAAGCGGAGGATACCGGCACCAGCTATGTGGACCTTGTGGATGTGGGCGAAAGCCTGGGGTATATCACCATCCCGAAAATTGACGTCAACCTGCCTATTTACGAAGGCACCAGCGATGATGTGCTGCAAAAGGGCGTTGGCCATCTGGAAGGTTCCAGCTACCCCCTTGGCGGCGAAAGCACCCACAGCGTGCTGACCGGCCACCGCGGCCTGCCCGAAGCCGTGCTGTTCACCGACCTGGACAAGCTGGAAGAGGGCGACTGTTTCTACCTGCATATTCTGGATGAAACGCTGGCGTACCAGGTGGATCAAATCAAAGTGGTGGAACCGGAGCACACCGAGGATCTGGACATCACCGCGGGGCAGGATTACTGCACCCTTGTTACCTGCACGCCGTATGCCATCAACACCCACCGCATGCTTGTGCGCGGCACCCGCATCCCTTATAATGGAGAGGAAGAAATCAACACCCCGCAGGCCGTGCAGTATCAGGCGCTGCGCACCGGAACGGTGGTCAAGCGCGTGGTGGATGCCTGGCCGTGGATCGCGGTAACGGGCAGCATTGTGATCGGCGGCGAAGCGCTGCTGCTGCTTTTGCTGCTGCACCGCTGCAAAAAGCGCGAGGAGGATGACTAAATGGGACGGCTGATTGCTAAAATTCTGGCCTGGCTGGCCATTTTGCTGGGGCTGGCGCTGTTGATACAGCCCACCGCTGCCCAGTGGTGGACCAGCACCCGCAACGCCAAAACCGCTGCGCAGTTTGCGGCCCGCGCCGAAGCCCAGCCCACCGCCCCCGCGGCAGAGGAAACCACAGCCGAACCCCCGGAGCCGGAACGCGCCTACCCTGAACTGTACGCCGCGATGCAGGACTATAACGCGGAAATTTACGCCGGGGGCCAAAGCGGCCTGACCGACCCGTTCGCCTATGAGGAAGCCCCGCTGGACCTTGCTGCCTATGGCTATGACGATGATGTGCTGGCTGTGCTGTGGATCCCGCGCCTGAACCTGGAGCTGCCCGTTTACCTGGGCGCCAGCCGCGAAAACCTGGCCAAAGGCGCGGCGCTGCTGGGCCAGACCTCGATGCCGCTGGGCGGCGAAAACACCAACACCGTGATCGCCGCCCACCGCGGCTATTATGGCGCGGAAATGCTGCGCAACGTGCAGCAGATCCAGGTGGGGGACAAGATCCAGCTGACCACCCCGTGGGAAACGCTGATTTACCGCGTGAGCGAGCTGAAAATTATTGACCCCAGCGATATCAACGCCGTGCTGATCCAGCCGGGGCGGGACCTGCTGACCCTTTCCACCTGCCACCCCTACACCCGCAACAGCCAGCGCTACCTGGTAATTGCGGAGCACGACACCGCCGCTGCGGACACCACCAAAGAGGAGGATTTGCAGGAAAGCGCCGCTACCTGGGACGAAACGCCGCGCCAGGTGACCGTGGAGGATGCCGGCGGCAGCTCCATTGCCGAAGTGGCCCCCCAGGCCCTGACCCCATTGCCGGGGGAGGGCAGCGCGGAATCCGAGGGGAGCGCGATCTCCAATACCATGATCTGGCTGGAAAACAACGCACTGTGGGCCGGGCTGGTGGTTATTGCCGCCGCCGTTGGCATTATGGTGATATGGAAAAAACACCGGGAGGATTAACCATGCAGTACACACAGCAGGCCGCCGCCGTTACGGCCGAAGTAAACAAGGCCGTGCAGGGCAAACAGCAAACGGTAAACACCATCTGGATGGCCATGCTGGCGGGCGGCCATGTGCTGATTGAGGATATTCCCGGTGTGGGCAAAACCACGCTGGCGCTGGCCTTTGCCCGCGCGCTGGACCTGAAAGAAAGCCGCGTGCAGTTTACGCCGGATGTTCTGCCGTCCGATTTGGTGGGATTTTCCGTTTACCAGAAAGAGACCGGCAAGTTTGTGTACCACGCCGGTGCGGTGATGTGCAACCTGTTTTTGGGCGATGAGATCAACCGTACCTCCTCCCGCACGCAGTCGGCTTTGTTGGAAGTGATGGAAGAAGGCACAGTGACGGTGGACGGCGTTACCCGCCCGGTGCCCGCACCCTTTACCGTAATTGCAACCCAGAACCCCATCGGCGCCGCTGGCACGCAGATGCTGCCGCAGTCTCAGCTGGACCGTTTCATGGTCTGCGCCGTAATGGGCTACCCCGATGAGGAAGCGGAGCTGGCAATTTTGGCCGGGCAGAGCAAAGGCCGCCTGCTGGACCGTGTGCGCCCCGTTGCCGGTCAGGCGGATCTGCTTGCCATGCAGCAGGAGGTCAGCACGGTATTTGTGCATGAGCTGATGTACCGCTACATTGTGGCGCTGGCCCAGGCCAGCCGCAAGGACCCGCGCCTGGCCGTGGGGTTAAGCCCCCGTGCCACCCTGGCGCTGACCAGCATGACGCGCGCGGCGGCGTATCTGGCGGGGCGGGATTTTGTTGCCCCGCAGGATGTGACCGCTGTGTTTGATGCGGTTGCCCGCCACCGCCTGGTGCTGAACGACCAGGCCCGCGCAGGCGGCGAAACGGTGGACAGCGTAATGCAGGACCTGCTGCGCACCGTGCCGCGCCCCCGCCCCGAAAAGGCTGACCGCCATGGCAGGTAAGCTGGGCCGGGCGCTGGTGCTTTTGGTGCTGCTGGCCGCGGCGCTCATCACCCAGGCACCGCTGGCGGTGTTCCTGTTAGCGTTTGCGCTGGTGCTTCTGGTGCTGCTGCGGCTGGACGCCGCCTATCTGTGCCGGCAGGTAACGGCAGAGCTGCTGGTGCCGGACAAACCCGTGATACAGGGCGAAGATTTTGCCCTGACGGTTCGGCTGCGCAACCGCAGCCGGTTGCCCATCCCTGCGCTTGTGGTGCTGCTGAACGCCGCCGATGAATGGGGCGGCGGGCAGATCACCCTGCGCTGCGCCGCCATGCTGGGCGGCAAGGAGAGCGCCGAACAGCGCATTACCCTAAACGCAGGCAAAAGCGGCGTGTGGAGCATTGCGGTGCGGGGCATCACCCTGCGGGATCACCTGGGGGTGTTCACCGCGGCGTGCCCGGCTGCCGTGCAAAGCCAGAGCATCTGTGTGCTGCCCGCTGCCGCGGCTGACAAAGCCAAAGCGGAAACCGCCCCCGATGAGGACGGCGACGAAGCCGACACCCGCGCCGCCCTGGGCGGCAGCTATGAGCTGCGGGAGTACCGGGACGGGGATACCATCAAGCAGGTACACTGGAAGCTGAGCGCCAAGCTGGACCGCCTGATGGTGCGCGAACCGCTGACCGCCCTGCGCGCTGCCCTGACCCCCGGTGGGGACCTGGACGGAGCGGAGGAATGGGGGGATTTTCCCCAACAGGCGGCGAAGCACCGCAAAAACCCGCCCAAGCGCAAAAAAGAACGTACTGCCCTGAGCCGGCGCGGCGCTGCCGACCCCGGCAGTGGGCTGAAGTTTGTGGACCGTGTGCTGGTGAGCACCCAGCGCCCCGCAGCGCACCCCGCGTTGTGGCTGGCGGCAGATGCCGCGCTGCTGCTGGCGCTCACCTTTGGTTTGCTGCTGGTGCTTTCTACCGGGTTCGGTATTGCGGTGCCGTTGTGGGTGTGGCCCGCGGCAGCCGCTTTCTGCGCCGGGTGGGCGCTGTTCCTGCGTGCGCCGCAAGCCCTGCGCCGC
>OLNP01001455.1_pt1 | contig 20036 bp, 17 predicted proteins | sample 1671951 | NCBI WGS metagenome assembly OLNP01 (sample SAMEA3136629, study PRJEB25190) | human gut metagenome | biome: human gut; feature: human-associated habitat; material: faeces | place: Austria | collected 2013
TCTCGCCCGGCCCGAGCGCTGCCGGGCGGATACCGTGGTAGCGGGGTACTCGGCCCTGAAGGAGGACGATGTGGAGAAGGTGGCGCAGGCGCTGGCGAGGGCGTGGCTATCATGAATGCCCTGTAGGGGCCGGGCATGCCCGGCCCGCAGCCCTGCCATTGCCGCCCGTTTATCTTTTGCATCGTAGGGAGCGGTCTTGACCACTCGCGGGGCGTTGGGGACGCCGCCCCCTACAGCGGCGAATCGTAAACCTTCCGCCGCCGCCAACCCTGCGCACGAACAAAAGCCGCTGCCCATGTGCATTCCACAGGCAGCGGCTTTCTATTTTTCAATCAATTTTTCAATCAAGGCTTATTCATACAGCGGGAACTTCTTCGTCAGCTCCTCGACCTTCCTGGCGACCTCGTCCTTCTTGTTCGCAAAGTCAAACACGCAGTCTGCAATGCAGTCGGCAATCACCTTCATCTCGTCGGGACCCATGCCGCGGGTCGTGACGGCGGGGGTGCCGATGCGCACGCCGCTCGTCACAAACGGGCTGCGCTTCTCGCCGGGGACGGTGTTCTTGTTCGCGGTGATGTGCACCTCGTCCAGATTGTGCTCCAGCTCCTTGCCGGTGCAGTCCTCGTCGGTCAGGTCGATCAGCAGCAGGTGGTTGTCCGTGCCGCCGGAGACCAGCTTCACGCCGCGGGCGGTCAGCTCGGCTTCAAGCGCCTTCGCGTTCTCAACAATTTTGCGGGCGTACTCCTTGAACTCCGGCTTCAGCGCCTCGCCAAAGCAGACGGCCTTCGCGGCGATGACGTGCTCCAGCGGGCCGCCCTGCGTGCCGGGGAAGATGGCGGAGTTGATGCGCTTGATGATATACTCGTTGTTCGTCAAAATCAGGCCGCCGCGGGGGCCGCGCAGCGTCTTGTGGGTCGTGGTGGTGACCACGTCGGCGTAGGGCACGGGGCTCTGGTGCTGGTCGCCTGCGACAAGACCCGCAATGTGCGCCATATCGACCATCAGCATCGCGCCGTAGCCGTGGGCGATCTCGGCCAGCTTCTCAAAGTCGATGGCGCGGGGATAGGCCGATGCACCGGCGACCAGCAGCTTGGGGCGGACCTTCGCGACCTGCTTGGCCAGTGCGGCGTAGTCGATGCGGCCATCCTCGGCGGAGACGCCGTAGGAGACAAAGTTGTAGTTCTTGCCGCTCATGTTCACGGGGGAGCCGTGGGTCAGGTGGCCGCCCTGGGACAGGTCCATGCCCATGACGGTGTCGCCGACGTTCAGCAGCGCAAAGTAGACGGCCAGGTTGGCCTGTGCGCCGGAGTGCGGCTGGACGTTGGCATACTTCGCACCGAACAGCTTGCAGGCGCGGTCAATGGCGATCTGCTCGACCTGATCGACGTACTGGCAGCCGCCGTAATAACGGTGGCCGGGGTACCCTTCCGCGTACTTGTTCGTCAGCACGCTGCCCATGGCCGCCATGACGGCGGGGGAAACGATGTTCTCGCTGGCGATCAGCTCAATGTTCTGCCGCTGGCGGCCCAGCTCACGCTGCATAGCCGCGCCCAGCTCGGGGTCGTAGCTCTCCACAAAGCCGATGGTGTCGATGATGTCCTTGTACATACTGCTTTCCCTCCTAATGTATATGCTGTCCACGGCGGGAAACGGCCGCGGGTGGATACTATAGGCGCCCGTCGTTCCCGCCGCCGAGCATCTCCCTTACAGCGTCCCCTTGGTGGACAAAACGCCGGCGATCCGCGCATCTGTGCGCGTCGCGGCGTCCAGCGCCTTGGCAAACGCCTTGAACATGGCCTCCAGCTTATGGTGGTCATTCTCCCCGTAGAGCACCTTCAGATGCAGATTCATCATGGCGCTGTACGATACGGCGTAGAAAAACTCCCGCGCCATCTGGGTGTCCATGCCGCCGCAGCTCTGGCCTGCAAAGCTGGCGTCGTACACAAAGTAGGGCCGCCCGCCCAGATCGACGGCGCAGAGTGCCAGCGTCTCATCCATCGGCAGCATGCAGCTGCCGTACCGCACCAGCCCGGCCTTGTCGCCCAGCGCTTCTTTTATGGCCGTGCCCAGCGCAATGCCGATGTCCTCAATTGTGTGGTGGCAGTCTACGTCCAGGTCGCCGCGGCAGGTGACGCTTACATCAAACAGGCCGTGGCGGGCGAAGCCGTCCAGCATGTGGTCAAAAAAGTCGATGCCCGTGTGCAGGTCGGCCCTGCCGGTGCCGTCCAGGTCAATCGTCAGCGTGATCTGTGTCTCCCGCGTATTGCGGGTGACCGTTGCGGTGCGTGCCATAGAAATCCCCCTCTTTAGTGCTTTAAACTAACTATAGCACGTTGGGGCGTGTGCGTCAACATTTTCTTAGCCTTCCCCCGAGGGAGAAGGTGGCCCCGCAGGTTTATAAAATTCTCCTCAATTTATTTACGAAATCGCAACACTTTTCCCGGCGGCAGGCACTACAATAGAATTATGATTCAAAAGTGTCTTTTTTGAAAGGACAAGCACCACCATGGCAAAAATAATCGGAATTGACCTGGGGACTACCAACAGCTGTGTGGCGGTGGTCGAGGGCGGCAAGCCCGTCGTCATCCCCAACGCCGAGGGGCAGCGCACGACGCCCTCTGTCGTCGCGTTCACCAAGGTGGGAGAACGGCTGGTGGGCGAGCCCGCCAAGCGCCAGGCCGTGACGAACGCTCCCCGCACCGTGTCCAGCGTCAAGCGGCTGATGGGCAGTGAGACCCGCGTGCCCATCGACGGAAAATGCTACACGCCGCAGGAGCTGAGCGCCCTCATCCTGCAAAAACTGAAGGCCGATGCCGAGGCGTATCTCGGTGAGCCTGTTACCGAGGCGGTCATTACCGTGCCCGCCTACTTTAACGATGCCCAGCGCCAGGCCACGAAGGACGCCGGGCGCATTGCCGGGCTGGACGTGCGCCGCATCATCAACGAGCCGACAGCCGCGGCGCTGGCCTACGGGCTGGACAATGGCCGCACCCAGACCGTCATGGTCTACGACCTCGGCGGCGGCACATTTGACGTGTCGCTCATCCGCATCGGCGACGGCATCGTGCAGGTGCTCTCGACCTGCGGCGATAACTTTTTGGGCGGCGACGACTTTGACGAGCGCATCGTCAACTGGCTGGCAGACCGATGCAGGGCCGAACACGGCGTGGACCTGACGAATGACCGCGTGGCGATGCAGCGCCTGCGCGAGGAGGCCGAAAAGGCGAAAAAAGAGCTTTCCAGCGCGAAGCAGACCGACATCAATCTGCCGTTCTTCACGATGGCGGCAGACGGTGCGCTGCACCTGCAAACTACGCTGACACGCGCTAAATTTGAGGAGCTTTGCGCCGATTTGATCGAGCGCACCGCCCTGCCCGTGCGCAACGCCCTGAGCGACGCACGCCTTTCGGCCAGCGACCTGGATCAGGTTTTGCTGGTCGGCGGCTCGACCCGCATCCCGGCGGTGCAGGCCAAGGTCGTGCGGATGACCGGTCTGGAGCCGTCCAAATCGCTGAACCCCGACGAGTGCGTTGCACTGGGCGCGGCGGTGCAGGCCGGACGTCTGGGCGGCGAGATGCTCTCCGGCCCCGGCGAGGATCTGCTGCTGATGGACGTGACCCCGCTGACCCTTTCCATCGAGACCGTCGGCGGCGTGGCAACGCATTTGATCGAGCGCAACTCCACGATCCCGACGCGGTTCAGCAAGGTATTCACCACCGCCGCGCCGTTCCAGAACACGGTGCAAATTAAAGTGCTGCAGGGCGAGCGCGAGTTTGCCAGGGACAATAAGCTGCTGGGTACCTTCACGCTGCGCGGCATCAAGCGCGCCTGGGCGGGCGTGCCGAAGATCGAGGTCACGTTTGACATCGACGCCAACGGCATTGTCAAGGTCAAGGCGCGCGACATGGACACCGGCAAGCAGCAGAGCATCACGATCTCGGGCACATCGAACCTGACCGAGGATGAGATCAAACGCGCCAAGGAGAACGCCGCCGCCTTTGCCGGGCAGGACAAGGAGCGCAAGGCCGCGCTGGAGGCGCTGAACGCCGGCGAGGCCGCGCTTTACCGCGTGAACACCGCGCTGGGCAGCAAGGCCGGCAAGGCGCTGGACCGCGAGACCCGTACTAAAATCAAAGAAGCAGAAAGAACGCTGGAGCGCGTTCTGAAGCACAAAAAGGCCGACAAGCTGACCCCCGTGGACGTGAACGCCATCAACACCGCACGGGAGGCGCTTTCCGCTGTGGCCGCCCCGCTGGTGGCCCGGTGGGAGAGCGAGAAGGCGTAAAACGAGGCGGCAGCCGCAGGGTCCCCGGGGCGATGCAAGCATCCGCCCGTGCCCGTTTGCGGTACTATTGAACAATGCCTTTTCCCCGCTTGCGCGGGGATTTTTTTTGTGCTATACTACCCAACATAGCACTTTAGCAGATTAAAGGGGAAAAGAAAAGTGAAAACGATTCGTTACGCCTTTGTGCGGTCCCTGCCCATCATGGCGGGGTATATCGTGCTGGGGCTGGGCTTTGGTGTGCTCTTGCAAAGCAAGGGCTACGGCGCGGGGTGGGCGCTGGTCATGAGCGGGCTGATCTACGCGGGCAGTATGCAGTATGTCGCAATTGACATGCTGGCGGGCGGCGCGTCGCTGATCTCGGCGGCAATCATGACACTGATGGTCAACGCGCGGCATCTGTTTTACGGAATTTCGATGCTGGAACGCTATAAAGACACTGGCGCGGCCAAGCCGTACCTGATTTTTGCGCTGACCGATGAGACCTATTCCGTCGTGTGCAGCGGCGGCGTGCCCGAGGGCGTGGACCAGAAAAAATACTATTTCTGGGTGTCGCTGCTGAACCAGCTTTACTGGATCGCGGGCGGCGTGGCGGGCGCACTGCTGGGCAGTGTGCTGCCGTTTGACACGACGGGCATCGACTTTTCGATGACCGCGCTGTTCCTCGTCGTTATGACCGAGCAGTGGAAGGCCAGCCGCGACCATACCCCCGCGCTGGTGGGGCTGGGTGTGTCGCTGGTCTGTCTGCTGATTTTCGGCAGCAGTGATTTCCTGATCCCGTCCATGGTGGGCATCACGGCAGCTTTGACGGTGCTGCGCGGTTTTATGCAGAAAAAGGAGGCCGACCATGCCGTTTGATGTACACGGTGCGCTGCTTGTGGCCGTTGTGGCGGGCGTGACAGCGCTGATCCGGTTCCTGCCGTTTGTGGTGTTCGGCGGCGGGCGGCCCACGCCGAAATTTGTGGTGTATCTGGCCGGGGTGCTGCCCTGCGCCATCATGGCGATGCTCGTCGTCTACTGCCTGCGCGGCGTGGACCTGCGCGGCCCCACCCACGGCCTGCCGGAGCTGCTTGCCGGGGCCGCCGTGGTGGGGCTGCACCTGTGGAAGAAGAACACGCTGCTCAGCATCGCCGTGGGCACCGCCCTGTATATGGTGCTGGTGCAGGCGGTGTTTGTGTAACCTCCCAAAAGCCTTCCCCCTTGGGGCTGCGCCCGCAGGCGCGTGTCGGAGCGCAACCGCCGTAGGCGGCTCTTAGCGCGTAGACTGAAGGTGGCCCCGCAGGGCCGGATGAGGGGCGGGCTGACAGATGCAGACCGTGAGCGGGAAAGCAAGATGAACTTTGCCCTCATCAGTCCGCTTCGCGGACAGCTTCCCCCGATGGGGAAGCCTATAACCAAAAAGCCGGAGCTTACGCTCCGGCCTTTTGGGTATGCCTGTTTTTGACCTCATGTGCCCACGCGATGAATTTTGTGCGGTTGAAGAACAGAATCCCCACAAAGCTGAACAGCACAATGCCGGTCAGCACGGTGAACAGCCAGTTGCCCTCCAGCATAAAGCTGCCTGCCGCGCAGGTCAGCAGGGTGGGGAAGGGCAGACTGATGAAGATGGCCGCTAAAAACTGCTTCGGGCGCATCCCCGCGTTGGCGGCGGCATAGGGAATGATGCCGTTGGGCAGCCCCGGCGTGACGAACGCCAGAATTGTGTAAAACCAGGGGTCCTTGCTGCTGCGCACGCTGTCCAGCAGCTTCGCAGCCTTGGGGTTGTCGGCGACAAGGCGGCGGATGACCGGCACGAGCCGCCGTGCAATGAGGTAGACGCTCATGTTGGCGACGGCGGAGGCCGAGAAGCTCGTCAGAAAGCCCATCCACGGGCCGTAGGCCAGCCCTGCCGCCAGCTGCACCGGCATGGCCGGAATGACGAGCGACAGCACCTGCACGACGGCCAGGAACCACAGCGTCAGAAAGCTGCGCAGCCGCCCCTGGCTGGCCAGGTATTCGCTCAGCGCCTGCTCATCCCCGGCAGAAAACGCGGACCAGAGCCCGGGCAGCAGCAGGCGGAACGTCTCCACGATGAGCAGCACCGTGACCAGCACCACCGCCGCCACGACCAGCATCGCCAGCCGCTTTTCTCTTTTATTGGCATGTTTGGACATGAAATAGTATCTCCTTGTGGTTAAAAAACAGAGAATACTATACCAAAAACAGCGGAGAAAAGCAAGAAAATTTTGGGGCCCCTTCGCTGGTCATGTGTAGGGGAGGGATTCATCCCTCCCGTGAACGCTGCGGCAGCCGTGAACGACCCGGGAGAGTCAAGACCCTCCCCTACAAACCGACACTCACGGCTGCTTTGTAGGGAGCGGTCTTGACCGCTCCGGGGCGATTACGGCGGACGGGTGTTTGTGGGTAGGCCCCGGGCCGGGCATGCCCGGCCCCTACTGTGCGCAAAAAAATCCCGGTGCACACTTGCACCGGGAAAAAACCGATCTTATCGTTTCTCCAGCGGAACGTACTCCTGCGGCTTGCCGAGGTACTTGTAGGCGGGGCGGATGATGCGGTTCGCGAACTCGACCTCCTCGACGCGGTGGGCACACCAGCCGGGCACACGGGCAATCGCAAACAGCGGGGTGTACAGGTCCTCGCTGATGCCGAGCATACGGTAGATCAGGCCGCTGAACAGGTCCACGTTGGCGCAGACCTTCTTCGGGCCGTGCTTTTCCTCGGCAAAGACCTGCGGGGCCAGGCGCTCAATGCTGCACAGCAGCTCGTACTCCTCGTCGTAGCCCTTCTTGTAGGCCAGGCTCTTGGCGTGGGTTTTCAAAATCTGCGCACGGGGGTCGCTCATCGTGTAGACGGCGTGGCCCATGCCGTAGATCAGGCCGCTGCCGTCGCCGCGCTCCTTGCGGAGGATCTTGCGCAGGAACTCGCGGACCTCGTCGTCGTTGGACGGATCCTCGACATTTTCCAGAATGTAATCCAGCTGGTGCATGACCTTCAGGTTCGCGCCGCCGTGCTTGGGGCCTTTCAGCGCACCGATGGCCGAGCTGATGGCCGCATAGGTGTCCGTGCCGGAGCTGGACAGCACGCGGCAGGTGAAGGTCGAGCAGTTGCCGCCGCCGTGATCCGCGTGGACGAGCAGGCAGAGGTCGAGCAGACGCGCTTCCTCGTGGGTGAACTTCTGGTCGGCGCGGTAGGTGCTCAAAATATGCTCCGCCGTGCTCTGGCCCTCGGTGGGCAGGTGGAAGTACATGCTGGACCGGTCATAGACGCGGCGCTTGATCTGGTAGGCGTTCACCATCATCGTGGGCAGCTCTGCGATCAGGTTGATGCTCTGGCGCAGGATGTTGGGCAGACTGTTGTCCTCGGCGTGCTCGTCGTAGCTGTACATGGCCAGCACGCTTCGCGCCATCTTGTTCATCAGGTTCGGCGACGGCGAATTTAAGATCATGTCGTCGGCAAAGCCCTGGGGCAGCTCGCGGTGGTGCTCCAGCAGCTTGCGGAACTTGGCGTACTGCTCCTGCGTGGGCAGGGAGCCGAACAGCAATAGCCAGATGACCTCCTCAAACATGAAGCGGTCATGGGCGTCGGCCTCGGCGGCCAGCGTGTCAATGTCGATGCCGCGGTAGACCAGGCGGCCCGGAATGGGCACGATGGTGCCGTCCTCCTTTTTGTCATAGCCGATAACGTTGGAAACGTTCGTGATGCCGGCCAGCACGCCGGTGCCGTCCAGATTGCGCAGGCCGCGCTTGACGCCCATCTGATCCGCCAGATGCGGGTCAAGGGTGGCGTTGTGTTCCAGATATTCGTGGCAGAGCAGCTCAAGCTCATCCGGCTCCAGGGCCGGGACGTCCGGGTAATACATCATGCGTACCCCTCTCTTTGACCAATTTTATATACTTTGCATACTTATACAGGAACATACCACTGTTGGCTTCCCCCTACCAATATGCCTGATAGATTGATTTTATAGCATTTCCGCAAATTCGTCAAGAAAAACTTAAAATTTTTCTAAATTTTTCAGGAAAATGCTTTAAAAAATTAAGCCGGCGGCCAAAAATGTGCCTATTGTGTAAAAATGCGGATTGACAACCGGCCCCAAAGCGGGTAGTATGTTAGGTATACCGCAGAAAATGCAGAGTAAGACAGGGAAAGGGGAAAAGTACTATTTATGAAAGCAGTTCTGATTCCGGGCGACGGCATTGGCCGTGAAATTGCTGAGAGCGTCCGCGAGGTATCCGCCGCACTGAACACCGGCATTGAATGGCAGGAGTTTGCTGCCGGTGCCGAGTACGCCGCCGAGAGTGGCGAGCTGATCGCCCCCGGCACGCTGGATGCGATTGAAGCGTGCGGCTGGGCACTCAAGGGCCCCACCGCCACCCCCATCGGCAAGGGCTTCCGCAGCATCAATGTGCAGCTGCGCCAGCGCTTTTCCACCTATGCAAACCTGCGCCCGGTGCACACGCTGCCGGGCGTACCGACCCGCTTTGACAATGTGGACCTTGTCATCGTGCGCGAGAACACCGAGGATCTCTACAAGGGCATCGAGTATATGCTGAATGACGAGATCGCCAACGGCGTCAAGCTCATCACCCGCCCCGCGTGCGAGAAGATCTGCCGCTTTGCATTTGATTATGCCCGCAAAAACGGCCGCAAAAAGGTCACGGCAGTCCACAAGGCCAACATCATGAAGCTGACCGACGGCCTGTTCCTGCACACCTTCCGCGAGGTCGCTGCGGAGTACCCCGAGATCGCTGCGGACGACTGCATCATCGACGCTTTGTGCATGAAGCTGGTGCAGAAGCCCGAGCAGTTCGACGTGCTCGTCGCGCCGAACCTCTACGGCGATATTATCAGTGACCTGTGCGCCGGTCTCGTCGGTGGCCTGGGCTTTGCGCCCAGCGCCAACATCGGCGACAGCACCCGCATCTATGAGGCCGTCCACGGCTCTGCCCCCGACATTGCCGGGCAGGACAAGGCCAACCCCAGCGCTATCCTGATGGCCTTTGCCATGATGCTGAACGACCTTGGCGAGACCGACAAGGCCGCCAAGCTCAATGCCGCCATCCTGGCCCAGGTCGAGGAGGGCAAGGTCGTCACTGCCGACATCGGCGGCACCGCGGGAACGAAGGAATTTACCCAGGCAATCATTAGCCGACTGGCAGAGTGAGCGGTGCTCAAATAATAAAGAATAAATAAAAAATAATAAATGCGGTGGATCGCGTCGCTGGTGCTCCGCTCAAAAAATGTGCATCGTAGGGGCGCATTCTATATGCGCCCGCAAGGCGGCTGCCTGTGTCCGGGCGGATATGGAATCCGCCCCTACGTTTTTGTTTTCGACCAACGGGAGAAAACTCCACAATCTTTATTATTTATTATTTTTTATTTCTTATTTGCAAAAACGGAGGTTTTCCCATGAAGCTGCACGACACCGGCGTATACCTTGTAAACGGCGTGCCTCAGACTTCCGCCCCGGCGGGCGTCACCGAGGCAGACGCCAAAAAAGGCACCATCGCCTATGGCATTTTGAAGGCCCATAATACCGGTGACTCCATGCAGGACCTGCGCATGAAGTTCGACTCGATGACCAGCCACGACATCACCTATGTCGGCATCATCCAGACGGCCCGCGCGTCCGGCATGACGGAGTTCCCGCTGCCCTACGTCATGACGAACTGCCACAACAGCCTCTGCGCTGTCGGCGGCACCATCAACGAGGACGACCACCAGTTTGCCCTGTCCGCCGCCCACAAATACGGCGGCATCTATGTTCCGCCGAACATGGCCGTCATCCACAGCTACAACCGCGAGATGATGTCCGGCTGCGGGCGGATGATCCTGGGCTCTGACTCCCACACCCGCTACGGCGCCCTCGGCACGATGGCCGTCGGTGAGGGCGGCGGCGAGCTGGCCAAGCAGCTCGTGGGCCGCACCTACGATATGAGCTATCCCGGGGTCGTTGCCATCTACCTGACCGGCAAGCCCGCTCCGGGCGTCGGCCCGCACGATGTTGCGCTGGCGCTGGTTGCCGCGACCTACGCCAACGGCTATGTGAAGAACAAGGTCATGGAGTTCGTCGGCCCCGGCGTGGCAAACCTGAGTGCCGACTACCGCAACGGCATCGACGTCATGACAACCGAGACGACCTGCTGGTCCTCCATCTGGCAGACCGACGATACCACGAAGGAATATTTTGTGCAGCATGGCCGCCCCGAGGCTTATAAGGAATTGAAGCCCGCCGACGTGGCCTACTACGACGGCTGCATTGAGCTGGATCTCTCCACCGTCGAGTGCATGATCGCACTGCCGATGCACCCCAGCTACGCCTACCCGATCCGCGAGCTGAAGGCCAACGCCAAAGAGATCCTGCAGGCGGCGCAGGACCAGGCCAACAGGCAGCTGGGCGGCAAGGTCGAGATGGACCTCGTCGGCAAGATCTGCGACGATGGCCGCATCTACGTTGACCAGGGCGTTGTGGCCGGCTGCTCCGGCGGCACGTATGAAAATATCTGCGCCGTGGCGGACATCATCAAAGGCAAGAGCTGCGGCAACGGTGAGTTTAAGTTCAGCGTCTACCCCGACAGTATGCCGACCTATCTGGAGCTGGTCAAAAACGGCGCTGTGGCGGACATTGTCTCCGCCGGCGGCATCTTCCGCGAGTGCTTCTGCGGCCCCTGCTTCGGCGCGGGCGACACCCCGGCCAACGGCGAGTTCTCCATCCGCCACACGACCCGCAACTTCCCGAACCGCGAGGGCTCCAAGCCCGGCGAGGGCCAGATCAGCGCCGTCGCCCTGATGGACGCCCGCTCCATTGCGGCCACCGCGGCCAACGGCGGCTACCTGACCGCCGCCAGCGAGCTGACCGACGTGGAGTACACCGTGCCCGACTACCACTTTGAGCAGGGTGTCTACGACAAGCGCGTCTACAACGGCTGGGGTCATCCGGAGCCGGATTACGCGTTGAAATTCGGCCCGAACATCAAGGATTGGCCCGAGCAGCCCGCCCTGACCGACGACCTGCTGGTCAAAATTGTCAGCTACATCACCGACCCCGTCACGACCACCGACGAGCTGATCCCGTCGGGCGAGACGTCGTCCTTCCGCTCCAACCCGCTGCGGCTGGCGGAGTTCACCCTCTCCCGCAAGGATCCGGCCTACGTGCCGAACGCCAAGGCCGTGAAGGCGCTGGACGAACAGCGCAAGGCAGGCGAGCTGCCCGCCGAGGTTGCGCGTGTCTACGACGATTTGAAGAAGCTGGGCTACGCGCCCGACGCGGCCAACACCAACATTGGCTCGGCCATTTTTGCCAACAAGCCCGGCGATGGCTCCGCCCGTGAGCAGGCCGCCAGCTGCCAGCGCGTGCTGGGCGGCGCGGCCAACTTTGCCTGCGAGTATGCCACAAAGCGCTACCGCTCCAACTGCATCAACTGGGGCATGCTGCCGTTCCTGGTGGAGAACCCCGGCGCGCTGGACAACGGCGATTACGTCTACCTGCCCGGCGTCCGCAAGGCTCTGCTGGAGGCCGCGGACGAGCTGGACGCCGTGGCCGTCAAGCCGGACGGCGGTCTGGTGAAGTTCACCGTCAAGCTCGGCGCGATGACCGACGCCGAGCGCCGGATCCTGGCGGACGGCTGCCTGATCAATTATTACAAGAATAACTAAGAATAACTAAAGAAAAACGGCCCGCTGGGAAAAAATCCCGGCGGGCCGTTTCTGTAGGGGCCGATGCTTGCATCGGCCCGCGGAGGGGTCAAGACCCCTCCCTACAATGCAATTCAAAAGGGGTGTTGTAGGGGCGAACATTGTTCGCACGCGGCACATGGCGGCGGTCACAACGCTTCCGGGGCGATGACGAGCATCGCCCCCTACACCGTAGGGGCGGATTCCATATCCGCCCGTAGTGTCCGGCGGATCGCTGCAAAAATTCTTGCATACCGTCGAAATTTCTGCTATAATACAAAAGCCGCCTGTTTCACAACAGACGGCAAGGCGCTGCACACAACGGCAGGCGGTTGGCCACACTTCCGTAAAGGAGGTGAGACCATGCGTTTTACATTTACGTTCTATATCGGTCGCAAGACCTTTACTTTGAGCTTAGTTGTAAAAAGCAATAACCGCCACCCTGGCCGGTGACGGTTATTAGTTTGAGCTTTTAACTTTCACCTGAAAGGGCCAACCGCTTGTCGCAGCGCCTTTTCTATAGTTATTATACCCCACTGCCGCGGCCATGTCAAGCGTGCCTTGCACCCCGCGGCATTTCGTGCTACAATAGACGTACCATTAAAAAACAAAGGACGAAAAACAATGAGTGCGATTTTAGCAGTATGCGGTGATACCTTCTGCGCCATGGTCAGCGATGGCCGCTATGTCGAGGAACCCATCACCGGCGAAAAGCCCCATATCCTCAAAAACGACCTGCCCAAGGTCCGCAAGATCAACCGCAACGTCGTGGTCGGTTTTGCGGGCGACACGCTGGCCGCCGTGCAGATCATCAACGCGGTGGACGAGTACCAGACCCAGTACCTGACGCTGGAGAAGGTCGTCAAGATCCTGCGCGAGAAGGCCGCCACGGTCTCGGTGCAGCCGGTGGGCGTGCGGCTCATCGTGGGTGGGCGCAACCGCAAGGGCGTGTTCACCATGACGATGATGGGCAGCGTTGACGGCTACGAGCCGCAGACCCAGGCCGCCCGCAAGGGTGCCTACCTCATCGAGGGTGCCTGCTCCCACACCGACGTGGCCCCCTGGCTCGAGGAGGAGGTCAAGCCGCAGGCCGCCAACTGGCACAGCCTGGACGATGTGGCCCATACGCTGGACGGCTGCATTGCCAAGATGGCCAAGCTCGACAAGAGCATCAACACCACGTATTTCCGTCAGCTTGTAATGTGAATTTGACGATAAAAGGAGAAAAACCATTATGAAAATCGCTCTGATCAATGAGAACAGCCAGGCCGCCAAGAACGCCCTGATCGAGGCCACCCTGCGCAAGGTCGTCGAGCCGATGGGCCATGAGGTCGTCAACTACGGCATGTATGCCGCCGACGATGCCGCCCAGCTGACCTACGTTCAGAACGGCATCCTGGCCGCTGTGCTGCTGAACTCCGGCGCTGCGGACTATGTCATTACCGGCTGCGGCACCGGTGAGGGCGCTATGCTGGCCCTGAACAGTTTCCCCGGCGTCATCTGCGGCCACGTCGAGGACCCCGTTGACGCTTACACCTTTGCCCACGTCAACGACGGCAACGCTGTGGCCCTGCCCTTTGCCAAGGGCTTCGGCTGGGGCGGCGAGCTGAACCTCGAGTACATCTTCGAGAAGCTGTTCGGCTTCGGCCACGGCCAGGGCTACCCCAAGGAGCGCGTTGTCCCCGAGCAGCGCAACAAGAAGATCCTGGACGGCGTGCGCGCCATTGCTTTCCGCGATCTGTCCGACATCCTGAAGGATCTGGACCGCGACCTCGTCAAGGGCACCTTCGCCGGTGAGCACTTCGCCGAGAACTTCTTCCCCGCCTGCAAGGACGAGAAGCTGGCCGCCACCGTCAAGGAACTGATGGCGTAAGCCCTGCCGTAAAATAAAAGAACTGCCGACTCCCGACAAGCTGTAGGGGTCGATGCTCGTCATCGACCCGCCAGTTGCCGGGCGTCGGCTTTTTATTTGTGTTACCGCATATTCGTAGGGGGCGGCGTCCTCGACGCCCCGCCCTGCCGCCAGGGAATGACCGGGTCGTCCGTCAGACCTAACAAATAATCCGTGGTTGTATTGTACAACTTGGCAAGTTGAATCAAAATGTCGGTGGGAATGTCCCGCAGGCCCTGTTCGTAGCGGAAATACTGCGGTTGAGGCATGCCAAGATATTCTGCAAGTTTCTGCTGGGTCAGGTCGTGGTCCTCGCGCATGTCCCGCAGACGGGGATAGTAAGCCATAGCATTGCTCCTCGATAACTAATTGGTTATATTGACAATACTATGGATTTGTGCTATCTTGTCTATGTAATATCCGTTTGGTTATAAAAGCATAAAAGAAAACTGCGCCCCCATGGAGGACGCAGTCACGGCGTGTCACGCAGACCTAAGAAATAATCGCTGGAAACGTGATACAGTTCGCACAGTTTAATAAGATGGTGGATCGGCAGTTCATTTGCGCCGCGCTCATAGCGGGCGTACATTGTTTGTGATGTACCAAGTTTTGCGGCGACTTGTGCCTGAGTCAGGTCGGCGTCCTCCCGCAAGTCGCGCATACGGCGGATGTAGTCCATAGAAATTTTCCCTTTGCAAATCGCAATTTTCTATTAGAATATGGTAACACAGAGGGATTATTCTACTTGACTTTAGTAAAGATATTTACTATAATAAAGATACAAAATCTGTTTTGGATTTGGTGAAAAAACTGTGGGAGGTGCTCGGTTTGGAGAGTATGACAAACAAAGACTATTATTCCTACAAATCGGCCATAGAGGCAGCCAATGACACGCAGGATAAAGAAGCACTGCGGCAAATTCAAAAGCAATTAATTGCAAAATACACGCTGGATAATGAGGATGTTCGGGATTTGCTTCGCAAATTTCGATACTCTGTATAAAAATTGCGGCTTAGGAGGTACAAGATGATTTACGGCAATGTAAATGTTGACATGAACCCGGATGGCTTGGGTGCGTGGGAGGATATTCCGACCCATGTGCAGGTGGCGGGGCGTTACACGATTGATGACGTGCAGGCATTGCTTGCAAAGGCAGACACGGGCCTGGCTACCAGCGGACTGCCTGTCACCTATGAGCGTGATCAAATCCAAACAGGAAATCTTATCAAAAAAAATTACCAGGATTGCTTGATCGTGAAAAACAGTGAGCACCCGGACGATTATTTCAAATTTGTCTTTGCAACCCGTACAACCGGGAATATGACAACAATCAGCGTCTATCGCAGTGGCAAAAGCCCACTGATTGCCAAGAAAAATGCAGATGATGAACGCCGTCAGAGCAGCAATTTGTTATTGAATATTTTGAGCGCGGTATCCACACTGGACGAAAACGCCCTTGCCGCAGAGTATGATTACTACAGTATCCTTTCCCGTATTATTCGGGAAAATCTTGGTGTATAACTAATTTGGGAGGTAAACGAAAATGGAAAAGAAAAAGATTGTCATTCCTACGCTTACGTTTAACAGTGACTACTTTAAGTGCCCAAAGTGCGGTTGGATTTATCCCGGACCGCTGCGTGTACTGGGGAATGTGGCGCATGGCACACCCTGCCAACAGTGCGGCAACTCGACGCTTGAGCGCATTCAGTGAGCACACAAGTTACGATTTCTAAAAAAGCAATCCGAAAAATTGCGGCGGCCATTGCGGCAGTAAACAATTCCCGAGAGGTTGGCGGATTGTTTATGGGATACCGACATTCTTCAAAATATCGAATTGTGGATGCAACCGTGCCGGACTGTGAAAAGTGCAGTGGTGTGGCGTCCTTTGTGCTGGATGGTGCAGAGGAAACAGCAAAGGCAGAGGCTTTGGCAGGGTGCTACACGAATACACCGGAAATTATCGGCGTATGGCACAGTCATATTTGGGGAGATGCGGTGTTTTCGCTACAAGACGAAGAGTCGAATCGGAGACTTGCACAAATCTTGGGAAACTGTCTTTCGGCTCTTGCACTGCCGGAAAAACAGAGTAACCTACGGAAACTGATGATTTGGGAAATCGACCCGGCGGGCGAGGCAAAAATCTGCCGAGCCGCCTGTGAAACGGAGAATATACCATGACAGAGGAGCGATGCAGCAACTGCGTATATTGGCAATTCAGAAAATGTGCTGTGACTCAGCAAATCCGAAATGACGGAATCTGTAATTGCGGAAGTTTTCTGCGTAAGGAACTGCGCGATTGAAATAGATTGCCGATATTGGCTTTCTTGCCAATGTCGGCATTTTTTTCTCAAATTGCCGAAATTTACCGTTGACTAATCCGTTCCCAGATGGTAAAGTAACTATAGGTGCGAATAGCGCCGTGTAGTAAAAATTCAAACAAAGGTGAGGTGGTTGTCACAATGGATACCCCCAGTCCCAGTCCTGTGTACCGATGTATCTTGAATAACGGCAGCCACCACTTTTTTGTCAGGCAAACCAAAGCAAACTGTACGCAAAAATAAGCGCACGGTGTTGCTCTGCTTTGCATTGCCTAAAATTTAATGTGCCTGGCTGCCGCCTGAAAAGGAGGCAGCTTTTTTATGTCTGATACCGCGATCCTGACCCTCCGCACGATGCTGGCCAACCTGGACGATGCCAAAAAGTACCAGAGCCTGCGCGATGTTATGTCCACCCTGCCCGCGCCCGACCTGGCCGCCGTGTTCGAGGACCTCCCGCCCGAGAAGCTCCCCGTGCTGTTCCGCCTGTGTCCCAAGGACCTGGCGGCGGAGATTTTCGCCGAGCTTACCCCCGAGACCCAGCAGGACCTTATCGACGGCCTGACCGATAAGGAGCTGAAGGCTGTTGTGGATGACCTGTTCGTCGATGATGCGACGGATCTGGTCGAGGAAATGCCCGCCAACGTCGTCAAGCGTATTCTGGCGCAGGCAGACCCCGCGACCCGCCGCATGATCAACGAACTACTCAAATACCCCGAGGACTCCGCCGGCGGCGTGATGACCACCGAACTGATGGAGCTGCGCCCCGACTGGACGGTGTCGCAGGCCATGGCGGCCATCCGCAAGAACGGCTTTGACAAGGAGACCATCAACAACTGCTACGTCACGGACCGTGACCGCACCCTCATCGGCGTCGTCTCGCTGCGCGCGCTGGTCCTGTCCAAGGACCCCGACAACGAGCTGATCTGCGACATGATGGACGACAATGTCGTCAGCGTCAGCACGACCACCGACCAGGAGGACGTCTCCCAGATGTTCGAGAAGTACGGCTACCTGGCCATTCCCGTTGTGGACAACGAGAAACGCCTGGTCGGTATCGTCACGATTGACGACGCTATCTCGATCATGCAGGACGAGGCCAGCGAAGATATTGCCAAGATGAACGCTATGGGCCCGTCGGACAAGCCTTATTTTAAACAGTCTATGTGGGAACTGTACAAAAACCGCGCGCCGTGGCTGCTGTTCCTGATGATTTCCTCCACCTTCTCCAGCATGGTCATCCGCGGGTATGAGGATGCCCTCGCCGCCGTGACCGTGCTGACCGCCTACATCCCGATGCTGACCGACGCGGGCGGCAACGCGGGCAGCCAGAGTACCTCCACCATCATCCGCGGCATGGCCGTCGGTGATATTGAGCCGCACGACCTGCCGAAGATTCTGTGGCGTGAATTCCGCATTGCCATCCTCTGCGGCGGCACGCTGGCGCTGTGCAACTTTGCCAAGCTGATCTTCCTGGACGGCATCGCGCCCCCTGTAGCGGCAGTCGTTTGCCTGACGCTGATCTGCACGGTCATCCTGTCCCAGCTCATCGGCGGCCTGCTGCCCGTCATTGCGGAAAAACTCAACTTTGACCCCGCCGTCATGGCGTCGCCGCTTATCACGACCATTGTCGATACCACGACACTGCTCGTCTACTTCAACATCGCGCGGGTGCTGCTGAAAATTTAAATTTTAGACACCGTGTTCAATATTGTAAATTGTACCGCACCCGGTTGGTGTGGTACAATTTTTTTAGAGAAAAAGCCTTCCCCTGAGGGGGAAGGTGGCCCCGCAGGGCCGGATGAGGGGCAAAGTTACCGCAGCGACCCGCTGGCGGGTAATAACGGAAGGTTCGCCCTCATCAGTCAGCGGTCGGGGCCGCTGACAGCTTCCCCCCAAGGGGGAAGCCGCGTACCCGCGTGCTCTGCGCCCCGCGGGTCGATGCGAGCATCGACCCCTACAGGAGAGCGGCATTTTACATCCTTACAATCGGGAGTTTTCATCATGAACATGCAGGATTTTTATACCGGGCACGCTTTTGATGCGTATGAGTTTTTCGGTGCGCATACCTATTTCGGCGGTACGCATTTTGCGGTGTGGGCACCGTCCGCACAGCATATTGCCGTTGAGACCGAGATCGGTACCTTTGATCTGCACCGCACCCAGTCCGCCGTGTGGGAGTGCGACGCTCCCGGCGTGCAGGCGGGGATGGTGTACCAGTATTGGGTGCGCGGCGCGAACGGCCAGAGCGTGGCCCACTGCGACCCCTACGGCACGGCCATGACGCTGCGCCCCGACGGACGCAGCATCGTCAGCGATGCCCCCAAGGGCTTTGCCGATGACAAATGGATGCAGGAACGCACAAAATGCTTTGATAAACCGCTGAATATCTACGAGGTCCACGCCGGCAGCTGGCGGCAGAAGGAGGACGGCAGCTGGTACACCTACGCCGAGCTGGCCGACCTGCTGCCCGCCTACTGCAAGAAGAACGGCTTCACCCATATCGAGCTTATGCCCCTGGCCGAGCACCCGTTTGACGGCAGCTGGGGCTACCAGACCACCGGCTTTTTTGCGCCCACCAGCCGCTACGGCACGCCAGACGAGCTTGTGGAGTTTGTCAACGCCTGCCACAAGCAGGGGATCGGCGTTATCCTGGACTTTGTGCCGGTCCACTTTGCCGTGGATGCCTACGGTTTAAAAGAATTTGACGGTACGCCGCTGTATGAGTACCCCGCCGCCGCGGTGGGCCAGAGCGAGTGGGGCAGCTGCAACTTTATGCACTCCCGCGGGGAGATACGCTGCTTTATCCAGTCCTGCGCGGACTACTGGCTGCGGGTGTTCCACGCCGACGGCCTGCGCATGGATGCCGTGTCCCGCCTGATCTACTGGCAGGGCGACCCGAACCGCGGCGTCAACGGCTCGACGCTGGAATTCCTGAAGGGCATGAACGCCGGTTTGCAGCAGCGCCACCCCACGGCCATTCTGATCGCCGAGGACTCTACGAGCTTCCCGAAGGTCACGGCCCCCGTCGAGTACGGCGGCCTGGGCTTTGACTACAAGTGGGACTTGGGCTGGATGAACGACACCCTCGACTACTTTAAAAAGACGAGCGACGAGCGGCGCGAGAATCTGGGCAAGCTGACATTCTCGATGATGTACGCCTGGAACGAGCACTACATCCTGCCGTTCAGCCACGACGAGAACGTCCACGGCAAGGCGACCATCGTGCAAAAAATGTACGGCGAGTACGAGGGTAAGTTCCCGCAGGCGCGGGCGCTCTACTTGTACATGGCCATCCATCCGGGCAAGATGCTTGATTTTATGGGCAACGAATTTGCGCAGCTGCGCGAATTTGACGAGAGCCGCGAGCAGGACTGGATGCTGCTCAAGTACCCGAACCACGACGACTTCCACCGCTATCGCAGGGCGCTGAATGAGGCGTATCTTGCCAACGAGGCGTTTTGGAGCCGCGAGTACGACCCCGAGGCGTTCCGGTGGCTGGACTGCGCCCACCCCGAGCTGGACGCCTGTGCTATCTGGCGCGACGGCCATGACGGCGCGGTGCTGGCCGCATTCAACTTTGGCGACACGGAGCTGGCTGACTACACGCTGACCCTGCCCCGCGCGGGCAAGCTGACGAAGCTGCTGGACACCGACTGGCAGTGCTTCGGCGGCCGGACCGAGAAGCCGAAGCGGCTGGTCGGCAAGGCCTGCGGGGGTGAATTGAAGCTGACCCTGGCCCCGTTCAGCGGGCAGCTGTTTAAGCTGGTATAACTGCATACAAACAGGCCGCGCCTTTCCCGACACAGGATGGGCGCGGCCTTTTGCTGTACTGTAGGGGCCGGGCATGCCCGGCCCGCAGCTTTGCCGCTGC
>OLNP01001467.1_pt1 | contig 19945 bp, 12 predicted proteins | sample 1671951 | NCBI WGS metagenome assembly OLNP01 (sample SAMEA3136629, study PRJEB25190) | human gut metagenome | biome: human gut; feature: human-associated habitat; material: faeces | place: Austria | collected 2013
AGGAGTTTATATTTACCCGGTAAAACCTTAAATAATATTTATTGTTTACCCCTCGACAAATTAACATCGCACAACAAGCAGAAAGCCGTTAGCCTCCTACTTCCCTTGCATTATGTCAACCGGAGGCACTACACCTACATTCACGTTGCGGGTATCGTTATCACCTCCCCACTTGGTCACTTCAAGATCAGCGGAAGCAAGCATTGCCAGCCATGGCAAGAGCGCGACGCCCAATGACAAAATTCTTGTTTTAGTAATCATAAATTTATAGTTTTTTTTGTTTCAATTGTCGATGCAAAGTTAAGGCGTTTTTCTGACTTTTGCAACAGGCAGAAATTTTGGTGTGACATAAAAAAAGTGCACCTGCAACCAAAAAATCCCGCAATTACGGGGGGTTTGAGAGATTGACGCATGGCATAAAAGCCCAGAAACAGGCTAAAATGTCACAAAAAAACTTTTCATACCCATCAATAATATCAACAATAAGTGGCCTTTGATAATCGATTGCAAACGGATTGTGCGCAGTAACGGCCACGTTTTTCAAAGCGCGAATAGAGAGTGCTACGGGCCACACCACCAACGAGGATTTGGAAAACAACCCGGAAAAGCGTGCAAGATGATTGAACCCCAATCATCCATCAGGCCGCCAGTGATACGTCACAGTATCCTATCTTGGCTTTCCAAGTGCCTTAATGCTTTTGTCGGCATCTTGCCAGCCGCTTTGTCTCGTCGTAGCCCGCTACGCCTTCGCCAACGTTGGCAGCCTATCTGCCTGGCAACGGCATCAAACCACTTTGTTCTCTAATGGCCGATTTGGGTTGAAAAAACAAGGCCGGTGACTGAAAGATGGCTACGCAAAAGCCCGAGGCAAACCACTTAGAACCATGCCCTCGTCACCGTGCCGGCATCGTCGGCAGCAACCCTGTGTGGCCCCTGCAACGCAAGATGCGGCACTCCTCCTGTAAGCGACTACGGGAAAATCAAGATGCTACCCTATTTTTATTGCACGAAAAGACGCTTATTACACAAAAATAAGTTAACTTTGCACAACTTAAAACATAAAATACATAAAACAATGAGATTCGGCAGAACAATATTACTAACCACATTCATATCCATATTGGCCATAATGGCAGGATGCACGCAAGGAACATCCGAGGCGCGCCTGGCACAAATAGACTCTCTCTTGGAGAGAAAGCTCTACGACTCAGCCCGTGCGGAATTGAGCCGAATAGCCCCAAGCGACCTGAAATCAGAAGAAGACATTGCCCATTACAACCTGCAGAAAACAAACCTCTGCTTCCGAAATGGCGAAGTGTTGCCCAATGACTCGATGATAGACATAAGCATAAAGCACTACAGGCAGAATGGCGACAAGCAAAAATTGGCTCGATCATTGTATTTCAAAGGACGCACACAATATGACAGAAACGAAACAAAAAATGCCTTAAGAAACCTGCTCGAGGCCGCAGGCATAGCCAAAGAGACAGGCGATGACGCCCTAAAAGCCAAGATATATGCAAGCCTTGCTTACTTCAACAAGAGACTTGGAGAAAACAGATATGCCCTGAAATATATAAAACAAGCGCTAATATATGCTGAAAAAATCAAGTATGACAAAGCTTTTCTAATACCAGGAATCTACATGCAAGCATCAGACATATACGGCAACCTGAAAGACACGGCCAATGCAATAGCGTACATTGAGAAATGCATACCTTACATCGAACACACAGACTCTTTTGGCAAGGCAAACATTTACAGCGGGCTGGCCAATATATATAATGTGAAAGGCGACTTCGAAAAGGCAAAGAAGTATGGCGACATGTCGATAAACCTTAGGCCGAAACACGACACCTACTACATACTCTCAAAAACTTACAAGAATAAGGGCGACATGGCCACAGCCGACACGATGATAAAGCAAGCCATAAAGACGGCCACGCCAAACTATAAGATGATGATGATGGCAGAAATAAGGAAAGAGAAACAGGGCCAAGGCCGATACAAAGATGCTGCCGCGTTGGGCGACAGCATGATGAGCCTGAACAACTCTATAACGAGAAGAAACCAGGCTGACAGCATCATCGAGATACAGGCCACATTCGACATTGCGCAAAAAGACAGGCAACAAATTGCCAAGCTGAAGCATGGCATAATATGCATAGCCATTGTGGCCATTGCATTGATTGCCATATCAATAATGAAACAGTACACCCAAAATGCCTTGTTTAAGAGAAAGATAAGTAAGGCCAAACATGAGCTGCAGGCCATAATCGACAATTACAGCGAAATCAAAAATGTATTGGACAACACATTGAACGCGGCCGCCAAGAGCAACAAGGGCAACGCCGAAGATGGCCCAAAGTCCGGGCAGCCGGAGGAACGCCCGCAGGAAACAATGGCGCAAGCCCCCAACCGGGCCGAAGGCATAGCCCCCGAAGCCCGGCAATGCCTGGCAGAAATGTACGAAATGACAGACTACGCCATAATAAACAACAACTGCATATCCAAATGGAGCAATGACAAGACGGCTCGCTTCATAGGCTACTGCTGCTGCGCAATACCGGGGCTTAACGACAAGATGGAGAACGACTATACCAACCTGACAAAGCAAAACAAGCTAATGCTTATATTCATTTACCTAAACAAAGAGAAGGAAGACATCTGCAAAATAATGGGGCTGAGCGAAAGCGCATTCAGGCAGGCCCAGAACAGGCTGAAGAAGAAGGCGAAAACGGCTGCGGCAGCGTAAGCCCCACCCACCCCGGCCATGGCTTGCGGCCAACCGAAAGCCGGCAATGCGGTGACGGGTGGCCACACCGGCATGGCACGCCTCACGCCAAAAGAGGCAAGGCCGCAAACTGCCACAGCCACAGACAGTGGCACCCCAATGCCCGGCGCCCCGACAAGGCAGGCAACGACAAAGGCCGAACCGGCTTGCCAAACGGCCCTGAACGCCATGAGATACGGGCCGTTTTACGACGTGAAACGGGCCATATTGCGAGGCAGGCAGAAAAGCCCTGGCAGACAGCGACTTGGCAACCTGATGCACCCGGGGCCAAGACGGCAAGGCAAACGGGCGACGCTTCATTGTGATGACGCGCAACAAGAGTTAAATTACGTAAAAACAAGAAAGCCGGAAGTTACGTCCTATCCTTATTTTTATTATTTTTGCAGCCTGAAAAATGGAATGACCGGCAAATGAGTGCTTACAAAATCATTTACAGAAACAAGATTCACAGTTTCCACTTCTGGGGCGTCGCCGCTCTGATTTAGCGACGCCGCACGGTCTTTCCAAACCATATCCACACCGTAAACATTAAGTAGGTGTTCAAAATTAATTGCCATCAAATTGTGCGCTATTTCGGAGATGCATGCCAAAGTCGGAAGAGAGAGCGTAGCGGGCTACGCGACCGATGAGGCTTGGGTATGCGGCCCGAAAGAGCACACAAGATGGTGGCAAAGACATGGAAGACACCTGCTAGGTCAATTATCTCGGTTAATTTTTAACAGCTACTTAACAAAACATCTTTATTTATGAGCAAAACAAAAGGGCTCATAGTGCTGCTATGCTCTGCGGCACTGTGCAGCCATGACCTTCATGCCCAGCCGCGCACAATGGGCATCGACGAACTGTTGAGCCTGGCCGATGCCAACAGCCAAAGCATCAGGGCCTATACCACCGGAACGGAAGCGGCCGGCGAGGCCCTCAAAGCGGCCAAGGCAAACCGCCTGCCCTACATCAGCGCATCGGCATCGGCCAGCTACCTGGGCAACGGCAGGCTGTGGGACAGAGACTTCGGCAACGCGCTGACCATTGGCATGCCTCACTTCGGCAACAACTTCGCCATAGAGGCCCGCCAGACCATATATGCCGGAGGGGCCATCGACGGCAGCATACGCCTGGCAGAGCTGGGCCGGAGACAGGCCGAACTGGACCGGGAGAAGAACCGGCAGGACACGCGCTTCGAACTGCTGGGATGCTACCTCGACCTGTACAAGCTGAACAACCAGGCCCGGGTGCTGGAAAACAACATTGAACTGGCCCAACGGGTGATTGCCGACATGAGGGCGAGGCGCGAGCAGGGCACGGCCCTGAAAAACGACATCACGCGCTACGAACTGCAGGTGGAGTGCCTAAGGCTGCAACTGACCAAGGTGACCGACGCCGCAACCATAGCAAACCACAAGCTGACCACCACGCTGCACCTGCCCGTGAGCACGCTGATTGTGCCGGACACGGCCCTGGCAGGGGCTGAAGTGGCGGCAGAGGGCGAAGCCTACTGGCAGGCCATGGCCGACATGGGCAACATAGACATCAAACAGACCGCCAACGACATAGAGGCCAACAGGCAGAAAGCACGGCTCGAGAGGGCCGGGCGGCTGCCAAAGGTGGCCATGGTGGCTGCCGACCATCTGGACGGGCCCATAACAATCGAGGTGCCCGCGCTCGACAACAACTTCAACTACTGGTTTGTGGGGCTGAGCGTCAGCTATGACATTTCGTCGCTGTTCAAAAACACGGGCAGGCTGAAGCAGGCCCGGCTCAAGGTGAGGCAGGCGGCCGAAATGCACAGCCTGGCCCGCGAACGGGTGGAAAACGCCGTGCAGGCGGGATACACCAACTTCATGACGGCATTCAAGGAGGTGGACACCCATGAGAAGAATGTGCAACTGGCCGACGAAAACTACCATGTGACTAACAACAGATACCGCAACGGCCTGGCCTTGCTCACCGACTTGCTCGATGCGGCCAACGCTAAGCTGGGCGCCGACCTGGCACTGGCTGACGCCCGCATCAACGTGATTTTCAACTATTACCGCATGAGGTATCTTACGCATACGCTGTGAGCCGAGGGAGGGATGGATTGGGAGGTAGAGGGAGTTATGAGAAGGCAGAAGGAGTTAGAGGACAATTGCCACGGCTGGATGCCCGGGAGGTAGAGGGAGTTATGAGAAGGCAGAAGGAGTTAGAGGACATTTGCCACGGACGGGGGCCCGGGAGGTAGAGGGAGTTATGAGAAGGCAAGGGGGAGGTAGAGGACATTTGCCACGGCTGAATGACAGGGAGGTAAAGGGAGTTATAAGAAGGCAAGAAGGAGTTAGAGGACATTTGCCACGGACGGATGCCCGGGAGGTAGAGGGAGTTATGAGAAGGAAAGAAGGAGTTAGAGGACATTTGACACGGACGGATGCCCGGGAGGTAGAGGGAGTTATGAGAAGGAAAGAAGGAGTTAGAGGACATTTGACACGGACGGATGCCCGGGAGGTAGAGGGAGTTATGAGAAGGAAAGGGGGAGTTAGAGGACATTTGACACGGACGGATGCCCGGGAGGTAGAGGAGCTGGAAGAGCTGGCAGACAACTGCCTTGGCCGGACGCCTTGTGAAGACTGTAGAGGCGGAAAGCATATACTGAGCAATAACAAACATTAAACAACAATACAAATTGCATGACTATGATTTCAAGAAATACTAAAAAGAGAATATACAACACTGTGGTGATAGCACTCATTGTGGCAGGACTGGCGTATGTCTGCTCCCGGTTTGTGCACCCGGGAGTGGAATACACCGACAACGCGCAGGTGGGACGACACATCACACCGGTGAACTCGAGGGTGCAGGGCTTTGTCAAGAAGGTTTGCTTCGAGGAGTACCAAACTGTGCACAAGGGCGACACGCTGGTGATAATAGAAGACGCTGAGTTCCGCCTACGGCTGGCGCAGGCCGAGGCCGACCTGGCCAACGCCACCTCGGGCAGAAGGGCCACGACAACGGGCATTGCCACAACACGGAACAACCTGTGGGTGAGCGACGCCGGAATAGACGAGGCCAAGGTGCAGATGGACAACGCCGAGCGCGAATGGAAGCGGTACAGGCTGCTGCTGGCACACGACGCTGTGACGCAGCAGCAACATGACAATGTGAAGACGGCATACGAGTCGGCCAAGGCCCGCTACGAGGGGCTGACGAGGGCCAGGCACTCTACGGCCCTGGCCAAAGACGAACAGGGCCACAGGCTGGAACAGAACGAGGCGGCGGTGAGGGTGGCCGAGGCTGCCGTCGACCTGGCACGGCTCAACCTTTCGTACACGGTGATAGTGGCCAGCTGCGACGGAACGACCGGACGCAAGGGCATACACGAGGGCCAGCTGGTGCAACCGGGACAGACGATGGTTGAGATTGTGGACGATGCCGACCTGTGGGTGACGGCCAACTACCGCGAGACGCAACTCAACAACATCAGCGTGGGCGACGAGGCGGTGCTGACGGCCGACGCCGTGCCGGGCGTGACATACACAGGAAAGGTGGAGGCCATATCCGGCGCCACCGGCGCCGCCTACTCGCTCATACCGCAAGACAACGCCACGGGCAACTTTGTAAAGGTGGAGCAGCGCGTGCCGGTAAGGATAACCCTTGCGGGCAACGACGCCGACAAGCTGAAGTGGTTGCGTGCCGGCCTCAACGTGGAATGTAAAGTGAAGCACTGACATGGGAGCAACGGTAACCAACGGGCCGTTCGCCATGCCCATGATGCGCCGCGCTGTGCCGCGCAGGCTGCAACCGTGGCTTTACGTATTCATGGCCGTGACGTTCCAGCTGTCGGGCGGACTGTACCTCGGCACCATGGCCGAGATGATGGGCGAGACGACCATGATGCGTGAAGACTTGCTCATGTGCCTCTACGCCAACCTGGCGGGAATGGCCGTCTACTTCCCTATTCTGTTCAGGATGAAGTTCAGGTTTACCAACAAGACGCTGCTCGCAGCGGCCGCCACGGGCGTAATGGCCTGCAACCTGGCCGCACCGCACATATCGTTTCTGCCGCTGCTGTGGGCAGTGTGCTTCGTCGAGGGCGTGTGCAAGATACAGGGAACGTTTGAGTGCATGTCGACCATACAGCTGTGGATGACGCCCAACCGCGACTTCACTGTGTTTTTCCCCATGCTGCATATCGTGATACTGGGAAGCATGCAGGTGGCCGACATAGCCGCAACCACGCTGATGCACCACTACCACTGGACGGCGATGCACTGGCTGGTGGCAGGACTGATGATGGCCGACCTGCTCATAATAACGCTGTGCACCCGCCACGTCCGCATAGTGAAGAAGTTTCCGCTGGTAGGCATCGACTGGCTGGGGGCTCTGCTCTGGGCCCTGTTGCTGCTCGAAGTGGCTTACATGCTGGCCTACGGCGACTACCACGACTGGTGGGCCAGCCATGTGATGATGGCGGTGGCGGCCGCGGCGGCTGTGACCCTGGCGGCATGCGTGGGCCGTATGCTCCACATTCGCCACCCGTACATAGAACCGCAGATGTGGACTTACAGGCACTTGGCGGCCATACTGCTGCTCATCACAGTGGTAGAGATGCTCCTGGCGGCAGAGAGCTCGCTCGAGGAAGTGTTCTATGAGGGCGTCATGCACTACGACGCCACGGTGAGCATGAGGCTCGACTGGCCTGCGCTGGGCGGCATAGTGGCGGGCTGCCTCTTCGCCTTCCGGTGGATGCACGTATGGCGGCTGGGCTACCTCAGGCTGCTGGCGGTGGGCATAGCCGTGCTGGCCTGCTACCTGGCGGGGTTCTATTTCACCCTGTCTGCCGACATCCACATATCACAGCTCTACCTGCCCGTGGCCTGCCGCGGATTTGCCTACGCCGTGCTCAGTGCCACGTTCATGGTTTGCCTGGAGGAGATCATGACGTTCCGCCACTTCTTCCAGGCTCTGAGCGTGTTCAACATGCTGCACATGGTTGTTGGCGGCGTGACGGGGTCGGCCATTTACACCGAGGCCCTGCAGTATTTAACGGCCGACAACACGGCCCGCTACGGGGCGGCGATAGACCGCGTGGCGATGCCAGGAGGCACTGGGGCCGTGGCCCGGATGATGGCGGAGTTTGTGCCACGCACTATAGAGGTGGGCCTGAAACAGATTTACGGCTGGTGCACCTACGCTTGCCTGGCGCTGCTGTTGCTCTTCATGCTATACGACGCGCCCATGCGCCGTGAGCTGAAAAAGATGCCGAGCTGGAGGCGGCTGCGCCGTGAGGAAGCCGCCGAGGTGGCCGGAGGGCACGGTGGCAACGCCTCCGACGGCCACGCGGAAAGCAGGCCGCAAGCTAAGCCCATGGCCGGGGAATGAACGGGCGGGCGCAGGGCCGCAGGCAAAATACCGACGGGACGGGATAAGAAAAAGTAATGCGTCTACACAGATAACCACAGAAAAAGGTTAACTTTGCATTGTCTTTGAATAAGATTGGCGGCACCCGGGCAACTGGCGGGCAAGCCCGCAGTGGGCCCGTTTGCATTATCTCAGAACAAAATACTTTATGAACGAAAACGACAAGGAGCAAACACTATGAACGAAACTGTGACGAAAGACACATCAAAGGTGTTCTTCACCGACTTCCGCTGCCGCCCCGACGAAGGGCCGGCCGACAAGCTGAAAAGGCTAATCAAGGCCGCCGGCATTGGCAACATCGACATGGATGGCAAGTTTGTGGCAATAAAGATGCACTTCGGCGAGCTGGGCAACATGAGCTTCCTCAGGCCGAACTACGCCCGGGCGGTGGTCGACGTGGTGAAGGGCCTGGGCGGGAAACCGTTTCTCACCGACTGCAACACGCTTTATCCCGGCAGCCGCAAGAATGCCATCGAGCACCTGTACTGTGCGTGGGAGAACGGATTTACACCGCTCACCGTGGGCTGTCCGGTGATAATTGGCGACGGGCTGAAAGGCACCGACGACGTGGACGTGACTGTCAATGGCGGCGAATATGTCAAGGCGGCCAAGATTGGGCGCGCGGTGATGGATGCCGATGTGTTCATATCGCTGACCCATTTCAAGGGCCACGAGATGACGGGCTTCGGCGGAACCATCAAGAACATTGGCATGGGATGCGGCTCGCGGGCAGGAAAGAAGGAGCAACACTGCAACGGAAAGCCGCAGATTGACCCCGGAAAATGCAGGGGATGCAAGCGATGCATGGCGGAATGCGCCAACGACGGACTGCACTTTGACGGGCAGACGCGCAAGATGAGCGTGGTGACAGACAACTGCGTGGGCTGCGGAAGGTGCGTGGGGGCATGCAACTTCGACGCCATATCGTTTTCTAACGACGCTGCCGTGAAGGAGCTCAACTGCCGTATGGCTGAATACACCAAGGCGGTGGTGGACGGAAGGCCAAACTTCCACATATCCATTGTGTGCGACGTATCGCCAACGTGCGACTGCCATGCCGGCAACGACGCGCCCATACTGCCCGACGTTGGCATGTTTGCATCATTCGACCCCCTGGCCCTCGACCAGGCCTGCGCCGACGCTTGCCTCAGGCAGACGCCACTGCCAAACACTCAACTGACCGAAGCCATGGCGTCACCACACTTCCACGACCATCACGACCACTTCGACAACGCCAACCCCAACACTGAATACAAGACGTGCCTGGCGCATGCCGAGAAGATTGGACTGGGAAACAGGAAGTACGAAATAATCAAGAGGTAATAATTAAGAGTCAAAAACGGCTCACCAGATAAATCCAGGGTTTATCGGGTGGCCCTTAAAAATTAAGGGGTAAGAATTAAAAATAAGAGTCAAGAGTTAATAGAAATAGTTTTGTGGTCTGCATTGCAGCATTCGTTAAGCTATCTCTTTAAACTCTTAACTCTTATTTTTTAATTCTTAATTCGTCTCTCTTTCGCTGTTAATTCTCAATTTTTCAATTCTTAATCCTTAATTCTTCACGCTTCTCCCTTGCCCACGTTGAAGGGTGCAATGGTGCGGGGGCCGGCCTCCTGCTGTGAAGGTATCTTTATCTGTCCGAACTCGCGCTCGTAGCGAACGATGTTCTCCTGCAGGGCCATGAGCAGACGCTTGGCGTGCTCGGGGGCCAGGATGACGCGGCTCTTCACCTGTGCCTTGGGCACACCGGGAAGGATGCGCGCAAAGTCGAGCACGAAGTCGCTGCTTGAGTGGGTAATTATGGCAAAGTTGGCATATTCGCCCTGTGCCTTGTCTTGCGGCAGTTCAATCTGCAACTGCCCTTGCTGCTTGTTTTCGTTTTCGTTCATTGTTGTTCTGTTATTGTTTAAAGTTAAGTGTGTCAGTCTGTCGCATAAAGCAAGGCCATGCGGCTGGCATATGGAAAAAGCCTCCATAAAGCAAGCCCACCTTGCGTATGCATTGCAAAGGTAGCGATTTTTATCCATAAAGCCAAAGGCCCGCGGGTGTTTTTTTACACCATCCTACGCCGGGCACGACCAGCCATGCCTGGCTGGCCCTTGCCCCCCGACATCACACAGGCCCTTGCTCGGGGGCACGGCAGCCGGCAATGCACAGCCCCGTCATTCACCGACAACCATGGTCCCCGCTGGCGTGATGCCCTCGGCAGACACCGCAAGGCGCCTGCTGAAGCCATTGTTGTGGAAGTGAAGCGTGGCCCGTCTGTCGCGGCCCACAACCACATTCGGGTTCCAGTATACAGTGCGGCGACAGTCGGTATGCTCCGGCAGCGGCGCATGGCTGTAGTCCGGGCAGTAGAACTCTACGGGGCGGTTGAACCCCGCGAAGTTGATGCGGTAACCCATGAACTCGGGCAGCGAACTGCCGTCGGCATAACGCCCATCGGTGATGAAGTCGAAAATGGAGGTTACCGGGTGGTCGTTCTCTTTGGGCATTGATGAGCCATGCTCCGGCAAACGTATGCGCCTGTAGGCCGACACGCGCTCGCCGAACCGGCCGGGGCTGTAGGCCAGGCGCCTGTTGTCGTTGTCGGCATAGATGCGCAGCAGCCTGAAATTCTCGTCATGAGGAAAGAACCGGTATCCCTCGGGCAGGTTGCCGGCAGAGCCAACGACAGCCCTGTAGCCCCTGTCTGGAGAGAGTCCGTTGACAAAAGCCCTGTGAGTGCCGTCAAGGCCGAAGATGTAGAGCAGCTCGTAGAGGCCGCTATAGAAAGGCGCGCTGAAGCTGTTGCTGTTGACCGACCTGCACTCGAGCCCGCCGAGGCCCCGGTACTGATTCCAGCGAAATGGCTGTATGTCGCCGAAGATGCCCGACAGCCACGCCATAAGGCCGTCGATGTCGGCCACGCACACCGGGCGCGCATCAAGGAAGTTTGTCCACCGGCGCCTTTTCACCTTGTCGATGCCAGCCATGACATAGCTCCCGCTCAGGCTGTCGTAAGCCACATACTTGCCGGGACGGCCGGTTGTGGCCATGAACGCCCGGCCGAATATGTTCTCGTCCCACGGGTCGGCCATTGCCGCCGTCTCGTAATAGCCGTAGTCCTTGGGCAGCGGCGACCATTGATTAAGCGGCTCTACATGCCTGCCCAACAGGTGGCCCGGACGCCTGTTGCGCCGCTTTGGGTAATTATGACCGGCTATGTCGCCCTTGTCTCCACCTGCGCTGTCTCGGTTGAGAGCCAACGACAGTCGGCCACTGCCGAAGAAAGGAGGGAACGACAGGGTAAACACGCCGTCGCTGCCCACACGGCACTCACCGCCGAAAATGCTGTCGGGCGAGAGCACCATCTCCGAAAACACCCACAGTTTCTTGCCGCCCACCGGCTTCCACAGCGTGCGGTCGCGCCACCCGCCGTCGTCGAGCACCCGCCCGCGGAACACGAGCGAGCGCTCGGCCATGGGCATTGGGCAAAGGCTGTCGCCCGACATCATGAGCTCGAAGTCGTAGCGCGTCCACCCCTGCACCATCATCAGCAGGTCGAGGGCCGAGCGGTGTTCGGCATCGTCGGCCTCGAAATAATATGCCGGATGGGGCACAAAGCCCTTTATCTCTGACGACAGCAACAGGTAGGTAAGCACGTTGCCAGTGTCGTAGGTGGCCTCACGGCTGTCGGCATCGGTCACAGCGAGCGAGAAAGTGAGCGAGTCGGGCAGCCCGCGGCCACCCACCGGCGCGACAGTGCAATCGAGCGTCACGGGAGCGTAGGGCAAAACGCCGGCCGAATCGCCCCGCACGGCCACGCGTAGTCGGCATCCGGCCATGTCGTGCTTGTTGACAAAGGCCATGCGCTGGGCCACCACACGTCCCGCGGAAGTATAGAGTGTGACCACGTTGACGCCCGTACGGAGCAGGGCGGTGTCTACAGACAGCACCGTGCCAAGCGACGAACGCAGGTCTACCACACCGGCATAGCCAGTCTGTCCGCGGCATGTCACGCTGAGCCCAAGCACCATGCCCTCTGTGCGGGCGTTGCGGGCAACGCTGATGCGCAACCCCTTTGCCGACGGGAACACAGCGAGCGAATAGCCGCGGCGGCGGGCCTTGGGCTGGCGCAACATGCGCCTCACCGAATAGCGGCAACTGTCTACCGGCTCGTATATGGGGAACACCCGACTGAACACACCGGCATTGCCGTTGAGATAGCGTTGGAAACGCTCACCGTAGTGTATGCGCGAATCGCGGCTGCGCAGGCGGCTCCACCCATGGCTGTCGCCGGGGGTGAAGTTGAGCATCCATGCCGTATATGCCCTTACCTCATAGAACCCGGCATTGATGGTATCCGACAGCTCAAACGACCCGTCGGCCTGACCGCCTCGCAGTGGCAGTTTCTGGGTCCCCACGGGATAGCCCATCGGGTTGAGCAACTCGACGTAAAGGATGCGGCTGAGCGGCGCGGCACGGAAGTCGCTCCCGCCAACCACGTATGCCTTGTACCAGATGCGCTCGCCCTTGTAATATGATGTGTTGTCGAAGTGGAGATATACGCGCTCCTGCGGATAGGCAGCGGCAAAGCGGTCGAAATTGGCCTGGCACACGGCCAACTTGAGCGAGTCGACACCGCCGGCCCACGCTACCCCGGCTGATGTCATGGCGAAGAGAAATGCAAACAGAACTCGTAACGTCATAAGGCAAACACCGATTGGCAGGCGCCACATACAGCCATACCTGCATCGCTGAAAGCATTCAGGCCTGCCCGGGGGCTGTGGCAATGGCCATTTCTGCCATCGACGCACACCCGACACAAGGCAAGCTGCACGCCCGGCAGCAATGGCAAAGATACGTATTTTTGACGAAAGATGCAACTCCGTGGGGGCCTCAGTGTAGCCATCTGTCGGTTATTTTATCAATATCGGCTCATCGTTTCGCCGTATGCTTGCCCTGGAACCGACACCACACGTGACAGACACCGCTCACCTATTGCCGCCGCGGCCATTTGCCGCCCCAGCCGTAACAACCTTTTGCTGCGGAATGATGGGGTCGGCATGCCGTCTTTTCAACTCAGGCACGCTCGATGGCAGCTGCCTGTCAAGGCACAGAGTAAGCCGAAGCAACACTTGCAACGGCAACTAAAGCCATTCAACGGACATCAAACAGGGAAACTAATTATTCGGTTTCACGGCAGATTCTTGCGTTTAACAATTTTTGTACCGCATGAACAAACCGTGCTGTTTTAATGAATTACTTTTGTGAATGACATACAGACAGACATCAGCACACACTGCAAGGGGCAAGCCCATGGCGCTTAATACCATGGTGCTGAAGCCACAACGATAATGACCAATGCCAACATTCAAGCCCAACAGGCAGGCGGCACCCTATACAAACCCATTGAATTGCCGTGCAGATTGGCCTGTGTCGCGGCCTAAGGGGCAACAGGTTCGGCTGCATCAGATGCACCCCCAAAAGGCACTGACGGGTATGGGGGAATCAGGAATAGAAGATATAAACGCAAACAATAACCCTTGTCGGCCTGACTACCGGCCGGGGGGCAATGCATAACAACAATAACTAAAAACTTCTTCGTATGAAAACCTACATTTGCACACTGCTGCTGAGCATGGCATTTGCCTTTGCACATGCACAGACTGAACCGGAATTTGAGTTGGAACCGTATGTGTTCAACCTGGCAGATTCGACACTGGCGTCGCCCCTACCCTGCGAAAGCGCCTACAGCAAGGCCAAGGCCGCTGCGTCATTGTATCTTACCGGCATCGGCAAGGTAAAGTCGTACTACTACATCAAAGGCGAAAGCTCGCCACTAACGATAGACAAAAAGAAAAGCAACATAATAATCAACACCGGGGGCACGTCGCCGCAACAGACGCTGAGCATCATCAAGCTTAGCAACATGGGCACAAAGAGAAGATGGAAGACAGGAGAGGCCGGCACGTTTACCGGAGCATCTGCAAACGAAGACGACGCCGTGGTGCTGAAATACAAGAGATACGGCAGCGAGTCTGTCATCATCAGCACGGCCGGCCTTGAGCCCGGCGAATATTGCCTGGCCATAACAAACATGATGACAAACACCAAGTCGGCCAAGGTGTATACATTCAGGATTGAATAAGAAACAGCTCATTGAACGATGGCTGCTTGCCGCCAAGCCAACAGGATGGCGGCCATGGCTGCGCCAACGCCACATGGCGGCCGGGCCACAAAGGAGGCAAGACCGCCGGGCATGGCTTAAGCGCCCGTGTGATGACTGGCAAACGGCCCACCCTTTTTTTACGCTCTTCATGCCTGCCGCCTTGTCTCTGAGCTACCCGTTACACAGAGACAAGGCGGCAGGTCAACCAACCCGACAACAAAACCAAACCGCTTTTGGCATATAAATGCCTAAGGCTGCTGCCATTGCAACAAAGGCAAAGGCAGCACAACTACACGTATATCTACAGCAAACCTACGCAATGCCACCGAAAGTGACACGCAAGCCATTGACGGAAAAAACCGATGAACGCATTGTTCAATACCATCCAAGCCCTTATTCTGTGTCACCGCAATATCCGTAAGTTAACGTTTTTTATCAATGGGGGGGGGAAATTATACAGAATATAACTAACTTGCAGCCGAATATTTGAATAAACATTATTACAAACACCTAAACATTTATCATCATGGGACTATTTGATAAACTTTTCCAGGCTGCGCCTGAACAGACAAAGCTGACGCAACAAGAAGCCTTCGCCGGTATAGCCGTAGCCATAGCCGGGGCCGACGGAAGCATAGCATCGAGCGAATGGGACGGAATAGTGAACTACATCCAGAGGTTGCGCATATACGACAACTTCTCAGACCAGGCTTTCAACAAGCTGTTTGACAAACTGTTCAGGATATTGAAGTCGCAAGGGGCGGGAGCGCTGGTGAAAGCTTCGGCCGAGGAGCTTTCAGAAGAACTCAGGCTTACGGCATTTGCCTGTGCGGTAGACATAGCACTGGCCGACGGCGTGCTCGAAGACAGCGAGAAAGACATCATCAACCAGCTGGCGTCAGCACTGGCCATCCCCGAGAATACGGCAGTGTCCATCATCGAGGTGATGCTGATAAAAAACAAGGTATAGCAAGGCTGTCCGGCAGCTGCACTCGGCAGCCACCAACAGTACTGGCTGCCGCTGCGCCAAGCCGGCGCCAAGCCAAGGTGGCAGAAATCATACGCAAGACAAAGACATCCATCCCGCCTGCTTTAGCCGGGATGGATGCCGCTTTTTAAAGACCATATACCAACGGAGGGGCGAGCCCTGCGCCACGGTTACCAGACCACCTTCTTGCCACGGCTGATTACAATGCCCTTGTAGCCGTTGCCAACCCTCACGCCGCCGAGGTTGTAAACGCCGTCGGGCTCATCCCGTTTCACATCGGTGGCTTTTATGCCGTCGGCCACATCGGCGGTGACCTCCCAGCCCTTGGCCATGGCAGAGGCCACATCTGCCGACGACGTGCCGGGCATGTCGCTGATGTTGAGCTTTCGGGCATAGGCCTTGTTGAACTCGTGTATTGTTACGCCTGTCACGTCGGGCAGCGAATGTATCACAGCGTCTATCTGCTCTTTGCCCATAAGGTTGCCTTGCATTGACAGTCCTGTCAGCCCGGCGTTGCCGGTGATATCGAGGTCGGCAAGCCTGTTGTTTTCAACCGCCAGCCACTCTATTTCGGAGTTTTGGGATATGTCGAGCACCGATAGCTCATTGCTTGCCAACTCCAGCTGGTAAAGATAAGGATAGCCGGCAAGGTCGATTGATGAAAGGCGGTTGCCGGAAAGCCCCAACTGCATCAGGTCGCTTGCGCCGATGGGCGGAAACTGTGCCAGCTTGTTGTTGTTGAGCGACAGAATGACGAGAGCATTGTTGTTAGACAGGTCTATCGACTCCAACTCATTGCCTGCGGCATGCAGTTCTTCGAGCGAGCCACAGTATGAAACGTCGAGCGAAGCCAGTTTGTTGCCATCGAGAGTGAGCCACGTGAGCAACGGCTGTATGCCCATTTCAACCGTGGCCAACTCGTTGCCGTCGGCATGCACCTCTTCCAGCGAGCCACAACCCGACATGTCTATCGACCTCAGCTTGTTGCCACGGACAGAAAGCAGCACCAGCGAGGGCTTGCCTTTAAGGTCCAAAGCCTGCAGCTCATTGTTATCGGCATTAAGTTTTCTCAGTGCCCTGCAGCCCGACACGTCGAGCGCGCCGAGATTGTTGTTGTGCACATACAGCACCTCGAGCCCCGAAATGCCGCCCAAGTCGACCTGCGTCAACTCGTTGTTGTCGGCTATCAACGTCGTTAGCGCCCCACACCCGGACAAGTCTACGCTACGCAGCCTGTTGCCGGCAACATGGAGCGTGGACATCGCCGACTTGATGCCAAGCACCATCGACGACAGTTCGTTGTCGTAGGCAAACAGTGATTTAAGCGCTCCGCAATCCGACACGTCGAGCGTTTGCAACTTGTTGCCGTTCAGTCGAAGTGACTCGAGTGCCAATTTGGTGCCAAGGCTTATAGACGACAGCTCGTTGTTGGCGGCGTTCAGCTCCTTCAGGCCCGCGCTGGCCGACACGTCGAGCGAACTCAGACGGTTGTGCTCGACGAGAAGCGTCTCGAGCGCAGGGTTACCGCTCAAGTCTATCGACGACAACTCGTTGTCTTCGGCGCTAAGCACCTTAAGCGCCTCGCATCCAGACAAGTCGAGCCCGCCGATTTTGTTTTTCTCGACATAAATGCCCGTAAGCTTCGAGTTATTGCCGAGGCCAACCGAAGTCAGTTCGTTGTCAAAAGCAATCAGCATGTCAAGCGAACCACAGCCGGACACATCGATTGCAGACAGTTTGTTGCTGCCCACGGAAAGCACTTCGAGCAACATCTTGCTGCCCAACACAAGCGACCTCAGCCCGTTGTTGGCCACGTCGAGTATGCTAAGCGACGGACACATGGAAACGTCAAGGTCTGCCAGGTTGTTGTTGGGAACTTTTATCACGTCCATGTCGGGCTCGTTGTTGATGACAACACTGGTGAGGCTGCGTTTGTCGGCATGCAGCATCCTGATGTTGCTGCCATACACCCTCAGTGTGTCGTCCATTAGCGTGTTCGACAAATAGCCACCGTAGTCATAATCTCTCCTGACGCCATCTCCCCAATCCAACTGGAATGTCGAGGTGGAGGCTATGCCTATTTCAACATTATCGCCTACAAGGGTTTCTGGAAACACGAGCAACATATCGGGCTTATCCCTTTCTTGTGCATGAACCGAAAGGCATGCGGATGCCAAGGCACCAAGCAACACCGATTTAAACATTCTTCTCATAATTAGTATAATTTTAAATGAACATTGCAAATATATACAAAATAATGATTGACACACATATTATATAGGTGTTTTTATCGTCGAACAGAGTCTTTTTTATGTTTTTAACAATAATAAGACAAATGCCATAAGTAGGTGGTCAAAATTAATAGCCATCAAATTGTGCGCTATTTCGTAGATGCATGCCAAAGTCTGAAGAGAAAGCGCGGCGGGCTTCGCCACCGATGAGACTTTGGCATGAGGCCCGAAAGAGCACACAAGATGGTGGCAAAGACATAGATGACACCTGCAAGGTCAATTGTATCGGTCAATTTTGAACAGCTACCTATAAACCTGCAACGGCCTACATGCCGCATGAGGCGAGGCTTTTCGCTTTCATCATGCAGCAACGACGATTAGGCACAACCGCCGCCACCGGGGCAGCAAACCGGCCCCGGCGCTACCCGCCACGCCACGGCCACAGCCAGCAAGCCACAGGCCGGGCAACACCCCGAAAGCGCCCACCTGCGCAACAGACCCTCGAGGTGCCTGCGGAATTGCATCGGGCCACGGCTGCAGGAATGGCACTGAACGGCAGCGTCCCCCGTCTCATCTGTTCGATGATACGGGGGGCGCCCATAATCCAAAGCGTGGAACAGCCCGGCACGTAATGCCCTGCCGGAGGATAATGGCGCTGGCACCATGCACCGACGCACCGACGCCAAAGGCATGCAGCCCGATTACCTTACCACTTTCTTGCCGTTGCTGACCACAACTCCCTTGTAGTCGTCGCCAACCTTCATGCCGCGCAGGTCGTAGGCGTCGGCAGAAACCTCCGGCCGGACTCCGGCCGGGCGTATGCCGTCGGCCACATCGGCGGTGACCTCCCAGCCCTTGGCCAGGGCAGAGGCTACGTCGGCCGACGACGTGCCGGGCATGTTACTGATGTTCAGCTTACGGGCAAACGCCTTATTGTTGTAGTTTACTTCCACATCGCTGACATCGGGAAGGGCAGAGATGACCATGTCTATCTGCTGCTTGTCTAAAAGGTTGCCATGCACCGACAGTCCTTGCAGGCCCGCATTTCGGGTTATGTCAAGACTGCCAAGCCTGTTGTCTTCTACAGCCAGCCATTGCAGGTTGGCGTTCTTTGTGACGTCAATGTCAGAAAGGCTGTTGTTGCCCAGCTCCAGCCAATACAGATATGGATATCCCTCGAGAGAGATTGATGTGAGCCTGTTGTTGTCGAGCTTAAGCCAACTGAGGTATTCTGCCCCAAAGGGCGGGAATTCGGTCAGGCGGTTGCTGCCCAACTTCACCTGCTGCAGACGGGTGTTGGCCGACAGGTCGACAGACTCGAGCTCATTGTTGCTTGCAAGCAGTAGTGAGAGGTCGCGCAGACTGCCGGTGTCCAAGGCCCTGAGCCGGTTGTTCTCAACGTTCAACCAACTAACCTTCTTGTTGTTGCCCAAATCGAGCCCGGCCAGTTGATTGTCGTAGAGATATACGCCCTCAAGATACAGGTTGGCGGCAAGGTCGATGGCAGTCAGATAGTTTCCGTTGGCCGTCAACGTCTTCAGCGACTGGCATGCCGACACGTCGAGCGTGGCCAGCCTGTTGTCTCCCACGAATATCTCGGTAACACTGTTGTCGCCTTCAAAGTTTATCGCTGTCAACTCGTTGGCGTTGGCACTCACGTAGTCGAGCTTTGTGCATCCGTGCAGGTCTAACTCCGAAATACGGTTGGAGTCGCATATCACCTTATAGAGCACGTCGTTGTCGGTGGGAAGGGCCAGCCGGGTAAGCTCATTGCATGAGACGTCAATCTGGGATATGTTTGTCCACTTGCTCACATCGAGCGCGCCCGAGAGCCGGTTGCGGCTCAGGTCGACAACCACTGACCCTGCTTTGTTTTCATCGCCCAATGTCACTTGCGTCAGTTCATTGCCGCTAAGGTAAAGGCCGCGGAGCAAGGGGCACATGGAAACGTCGATGGTCGACAGATGGTTGTTGTTGGCAAAAATCTTGCTCATTGACGGCTCATTGTTGATGACAATCCCTGTGACATCGCAATTGTCGGCAAACAAAATCATGATGCCGTCGCCGTAGACCTTGAGTGGGGTCGACTGAAGCGTGTCTGAGAAATAGTCGGCACCCTCGTAATCTTTCATCACGCCGTCGCCCCAGTCCATCTTGAACGACGATGTGCCGCCAATGCCTATCTCCACTGTCCTGCCCACGAGAGAGTCGGCGAAAGTTATCAACATGTCGGGCACCGCCGTGACTTCTGCATGAAGCGAAAGACAACTAAGGGCCATAACGCAAAGCGACGTAATTTTTAACATAACCTTTTTCATATCGCATAATTTTAGTAAGTAGGTGTTCAAAATTAATTGCCATCAAATTGTGCGCTATTTCGGAGATGC
>OLNP01001475.1_pt1 | contig 19878 bp, 19 predicted proteins | sample 1671951 | NCBI WGS metagenome assembly OLNP01 (sample SAMEA3136629, study PRJEB25190) | human gut metagenome | biome: human gut; feature: human-associated habitat; material: faeces | place: Austria | collected 2013
CGTTGTCCAGAAAAGAAAAAGGCGGGCCCGCATGGGCCCGCCCTGTCTGGTCTGGTCTATTCACTTGTCCGCCGGGTCTAGGCCGATTGCAACGGCCTTTTTCCGTATCTGTTCAACCGTCTTTGCAACGGCCCGTTGTGTCACGCCTAAATAGGTTGCTATGGCCTTGTGTCCCTTGCCTTGCATACGCAGGCGCAACACTTCCGCTTGTCTGTCCGTCAATCCTAACTGTTCAACGGTTACGGCGTAGTCCGTCACGGTCTGCCGGTCAGTTGTATATTTCCCCGTGCTGTCATATCCGCCAATATCGGCGTACTTGTTCAACCTGTAATAAATCGTGTCCAGCCCGTCAGCGGTCAGCCCGTCAATATATGTGTACCCATTCCGGGGGTCTGTTCTGACTGCGCGGGACTCTTGCACGGCACGCCGCACGGCTTTATACACTTCCTGAATGGGGGTTGTCTGTTCGTCACGATATGCGGCGCTGTCCTCCAGCCGGATATAAACACGGCGGGACAAGCGGCGGACGGAATAGGGCTTATCTAACCATTCCGCCCCGGTTGCGTGGTCTGCGGCCTGCTCCAGAATAGCAAGGGCGGCTGTCTGGACAAGGTCAATCCCGTCTGACAGCGTTTCACCCACAAGCCCCGCAAGGGCAACGGCGGCGGCCTTGTCTGCCGTTTCTGTCACAAGGTCCCCGGCGTCATTGTATGCAATCCGGGTTGCCTTGTCCGCCGCCTTGCGGGTGTTGTCCAGCGTCAGCCGGTCAAAGAATATTCCCCGCTTCATATCCGCAAGGGCGGGGGTCTGTCCGTTGTCGCTGACAGCGTCACGGGCCGGGGCGGTCTTGCGTTGGGGGTCTAAGCACTTGTTCAGCACGGAATAGGCAACGGCGGTTGCAAGGTCAAAGAGGGGGGCGGAATAGTCCCCGCCGGCGTTCATAGCCTGTTCAAATTCCCGCTTTACCGTGTCAAAGTCCCGACGTTCTGCCGTGGTGGTGTTGGCGGTGGTGTTCCCGCCGTTGTTGGTGGTGTTGGTGTTCATGTTATACCGTCCTTTTCTGCCGGTCTAGTTTTGGGCGTTGGCGGTGGTGTTCGTTGGTGTTGGTGGTGTTGGTGTTCCCGCTTGCCCTGTCCGGCATGAATAAGATACCATATCCCCGGCACAATGTCAACACTAATTTTTTGCCGACACATACCACAAGGGGTGTACCCTGTCCCCGTGGTGGTCTGTCTGCCGGTCTGCCGTGGTCTGTCCGGCCCTTGTCCCCGCCCCGTCAACACGACATTTTACCGCCGTGTCGTGTTGGGGGCGTGGTTATGGTATTTTCGGCCCCCTGTCCGCCGCAGAACTGTGGTAGTCGCTTCATCTAACTGACACCTTCCATTTTTAACTTTGCCTCCTCCCGTCGTCAGTAACCCCTTGATATACAGTGGTTTCAATAACTCATTTTGTCCAGAAAGAGAATATGGGTTAAGCCCTTTGCGCAATAGATTCTCTCTCAATATTTAACACGACAAAAAAGAAAAGGGCTTAACAAAGCCCTTTATTATTTAGCATTATTTTCTTGTGATTTCTTTTGATTTATTCTGTTTTGTCAATATAAATAGGTTGAAAGATAATAAGTTTTTTGGTATAATCATAATGTAAATCAATATGATTAAATAAACTACATAGAGAGCCCCGCATGAGAGGAGAATCCAGTATGGCTCAGATTATTCAGTTCAACCCTGTGGCTACCAACGTCATCGATATAGCTACCATCCAGCAGAGCTGTCGTAAGCTAAAGGCTGGCCTCATCGCCCCAGCCGCTGAAGAGGTAACTCAGGAGCTTGCCCCCGAACATGCCGCTGAACCAATCAAGGACATGAACGACATCATCCGCATTTCCCAGTTCCTTATTGGACAGAAGCGTTATCGAGACAATATGCTCTTCATCGTTGGCATTAACTTTGGCCTCCGCGTGAGCGACTTAGTTACACTTCGGTTCTCCCATCTCATCAATGATGACTGCACCTTCCGAGACAGGTTCTCTATTTTGGAGAAGAAGACCAAGAACACCCGTAAGCACAAGCGTAACCGCTACATCACCATCAACACTGCAGTAGTCGAAGCGGTCACCCTCTATCTGGAAAACACTCCCGGTGTTCGGCTCAGTGACTACATGTTCCGCAGCGAGTCCAATAATGGCTCTAATCAGAATAAGCCAATCCATAGAGCTTCTGTTGATACCATGCTGAAAGGCATTGCAAGAGACCTTGGCCTTGGAAATAGAATGTCTACACACTCCCTCCGCAAGACGTTTGCTTACCACCAGATGGTTATGAGTGGGAACGACCCACGGAAGCTTCTCCTCCTCCAAAAGATGTTTGGCCACTCCACCGCCGCTCAGACTCTGGACTATATCGGAATCACTAGCGAAGAGATTGACGAAGCCTACCGCAACCTTAACCTCGGAAGCATCGCCCACAACTACCTTGTGGATAGCACCATCATGGAGAGTGACGCAGTAACCGCATAAGCGTCCTCTACCCACTCTCTGGACTGCACCTTGATAAGTGAATATTGCCACCACCAAAATCAAGCCCCAAAACCCATTTTGGACACGCTGTTTGTCCAAATCGATTTTGAAACCCTTGAGCCGCAAGGGTTTGAAGGGTCCGTCTTATAAAGAAAATAAGGCAATGAAATCTAGTAGCTTGAAATTAAGGCGCGAGAGCGTAGTGTGAACGGAGCGGAAGCAAATTTAGTCCTGACAAAAACCGTGTGTCCAAAAATTTTAGTATGATGAAGGGAAGTGATTCCAATACTGGATTTCACTATGACTGGACGGTGATTTAAGCGTGAATACCATCACCGTAGTAGATGCCCGTATGGGCCGGGGTAAATCCTCGGCCGCCATACGGTATATGAACCGATACAAAGGAAAAAAGAGGTTCCTGTACATAACTCCTTACCTGGACGAAGTAGATAGAATTTGTGAGCAATGCAACTTCGACCAATCCGATAATGATTACAGAACGAAGTCGGCAGAACTCAAACAGCATATGAGACACGGTAGAAATGTCGCCGCCACCCATTCCCTGTTTTACCTTATGGACGACGAGGCATTAAACTTAGTTCGTGAGAAACATTACTCTCTTGTTATCGATGAGAGCATCCAGGTTATTGAGAGGCTGAATATCACAGATAAAGATTTTGAGCTTATTATTGGGCTGCTTGCCGAAGAAGATGAACATGGGATTATTCATTGGAAAGATGAGGAATATACTGGCCGGTTTTGTGACTACAAGGAAATGGCTGATGTTGGTTCGCTGCAGAGAATCGATGGTTCACTGCTGAATATTATGAATCCAGAATTGCTGATGGCGTTTGACGAGGTGTTTATGCTCACTTACCTCTTTGATGGGCAATACCAGAAAGCCTATCTTGATTATTATGGATTCCCATATAGGGTTGTTGGAGTAAAGCAAGACAGTAAGGGATATTATTTTTCTGATGAACCGGATAATCCTCCGCCCATTGACTATAAGGAGTTAATCAACATTATAGATAATCCAAAAATGAATCAGCTAGGAGATAGCAAATACGCTCTGTCAAAGAACTGGTTTGCAAAGCGCGGATATAACCATGCCGACATCAAAGCGTTGCGCAATAATCTGAGAAGCTTCTTCCGAAGCATCCCAAACGGGGATTCAGATACTCGCCTCTGGACTTCATTCAAGGACACTCGGAACAAGCTGGTCGATGCGTCCAGCGGAAGGTTTAGAAATAACTTCCTTCAAATCAGTGCCAGGGCGACAAATGAATATAAAGCCAAGACCGACATCGCCTATCTGGCTAATCGGTTTATTGACCCGAACCTAGCAAAGTTCTTTGCAGAAAAAGATATTGCCGTAAACGCAGACCACTTTGCCCTGTCAGAAATGCTTCAGTGGATTTGGCGTAGTGCAATACGAGATGATAAGCCCATCAACCTATACATACCAAGCAGTCGTATGAGAAAGCTCCTCATCGACTGGATGAACAATACAAGCCAAGGAGGTACTATGAGTGTATAAGAAAGACTGCAGAGCCTGTCTGTTTGGAGATAAGTGTCGGTCGGAGACCGATTGTAAATATTTTTCTCTCCTGGATGATTACGATAACGACGCTCCAGATGAATACATAGACGATATGAGGGCTGAGTATTATATGGCCTGGATGAAATACGTTAGCGACAATGGGGATGATTCTTTTTTATTTTGACAATCAACCTAATTAAATAACTTACAAAGGGGTGAATTGCTCTGGCGAAGCAATTAGTTTGTCAGAAATACATATTCAAGTTACATAGTAGTAGGCTCAGGAAGGCCAAGTGGCGTCTCACGCTTCCTATTGCAGAGGCAAGAAAGAATGATGAGGTTATCTCTTTGGCAGATAGTCAAGTCCTTCGTTGGCTAGATGAACTGAACGGAATAACGGACGCAGACTCCAAGGCTAGAGAGATTAAATCCGAAATACGGCGGCTGAGAAAAGAGCAGAATAGTGTGCAAAACCGCCGGCGCATTAAGCAATTATATGCTCAACTGGACGATATCCAATTTAAACCAGATTATATGTGCCTTATCATAGACAAGGAGAAGGATTACCACAGAGCCTGCTATGGATTCAGCATCAACGGTCTTAAATATCAGCGTCTATTGGGCACCAATGGCGGCGTAAAAAACGAAACCATTGTGTTTGTCAGTGAGCGTCATGCGGAGGAAATCCGGCGCCGCATTGATAATGGACGCGACCTGCAGAAGGAGATGGTTCCTGCGAAGCTGGAAGCGTATAAAGCGCTTACATGCAGTGCGTCAACTCCGGTATCTATGCCAAATGGAATTCTTGTGGTCAGCGATTGTGAAACAGAGTTTCTGTCCGACATAATTTATCTGAATGATGAGGCCGACGGCGAGCCTGTCATGGAAGAAAGGAAACAAGTTCCGGTTGAGCTCAATGAATCGGATGGATACGGATTGATGTCGCCGGAGCTCGCCGCAAGATGGAGTTCAGAGCTCGGCCTTGACTATGTTGTCAGCGGGGTGAACACAAGATTTTCCTGGGAGAAAGGCATGGTGTTTACATTTGACTTTTTGGATTTTGCAGAGAAGATTGCTGGAACATATATGGTCAAAGATGCATGGGGTAATGAGGTGGACATTCGCAATGTGGAGCTGATTCTTACAACATCCATGCTCAAGCTTTGGGACTCATATGAAAGCTGTGACGATTATGTGGAGAACTGCCTTAAGAACAAGTACACATTCGGCGTTGCCAAAACGTGCCCAAAGGAGTTGGAGTCTGAGCGGACTTTAAATTACCAATTCATCCAAAGCTATGATTTGGATGATAACGATATTGAAGAGCTTATCAGGCCAACAATGGATGAAATCAAAGACGTTCTGTACGCTGATACAGCGAAATCCATCTTATTCCTGAAGGGTTCCGGTCTGAACGAAAAGAATGTACACCATCTTGACAACGACTATATCAAAGCTCTCATGATTGAGCCGGCCATGATAAACGACCCGTATATCCAAAGCTCCATCTATCAAATGATTAAGAACCGAATCAACGAAGCAAAGGTCGGCGTTCTTAAGGTTCACGGGAACTACTCCATCGTGTGCGGTGACCCATACTCCCTCTGTCAGCATATCTTTGGGCTTGAGGTCACCGGCATATTGAAAGCTGGCGAAATTTATAACAGCTATTGGTGTAAGCAAGGCGCAGATAGACTTGCGTGCTTCCGGGCCCCCATGACGTGCCATAACAATATTCGGCTTGTATATCCAAATCGGAGCGCAGAAGCAAAATATTGGTATCAACACATGACCACCTGTACCCTATTTAACTCATGGGACACTGCCGCACATGCGCTCAACGGTATGGATAAAGACGGCGACTTGGTCATGCTGACGGACAACGACATTCTTGTAAATAAGCTCAAGGTTCTTCCGGCGTTGATGTGTGTACAACGGAAAGCCAAAAAGAAAATCGTCACTGAGGCGGACGCAGTACAATCAAATATCGACAGCTTTGGAGACGATATTGGCAAGACGACGAACTGGATTACATCCATGTTTGATGTTCAGTCCCAATTTGAAAAAGGAAGCAAGGAGTATCAGGAGCTTGATTATAGAATTAAGTGTGGGCAACTCTTCCAACAGAACGCTATCGACAAAGCGAAGGGTATCATAGCGAAACCCATGCCAAGAGAATGGCACGATAGGCACAGCGTGAATATGATTGAAGACCCGGAGAAGCGGCGTTTTTACCTTTCGCTTGTGGCTGATAAGAAGCCATACTTCATGCGCATTATCTACCCAGCGCTCATGAAACAGTATAACACATACATAAAGAACACAAACAAAAATGCGATGCGTGAATTCCAGATGACTATTGATGAGCTATCAGCAATTCCACGTTCTCAGCAGACGGAGCGGCAGAGAGATTTCCTGCGGTACTATAAAAGCAGGATGCCGGTTGGAATTCATAACTGCGTTATGAACAGAATTTGCCGCAGGTTTGAGAAAGAGTTTGATGGGTATCTTGGCAGACACAATTCTGAGAACCAATTCGATTACAGTATCATGAAAAGCGGGGCCGAGTACAGCCGGTCGCAGTTCAATGCAATTACAAAGTTGTATGAGAACTATAATCGTAGGCTTCGTAATTATGCCGTATTCGCAAATTATGAAAGGGTTGATGAGTACGATACTTTCACAAGGATGATGGAAATGAGAGAGGATTTTGTCCAGGAGTGCTCCAAGGTTTGCCCAAATAGATTTGCTCTCTGCGACATTGTATTAGATATTTGCTACCAGCGCAGTTCCACAAAGCGTTTCGCATGGGAGATGTGCGGAGAGGAAATTATCCAGAACCTGCTCAATCGTAATGATGGAACCATTTCTTATCCGACGCTAGACCAAGAAGGCGACATTGTATATTGCGGTAATAGGTTCTCAGTAAAACAAGAACAGATTGGAGGAGACGAATGAGTATAGTCCTCAATGAGTATGAGTGGGCGGAGCGCGCCATCCAAAATCACGAGCTTGGGAAGAAACCAATTGAAACTCTCAATCGGGTTTCAAAATACTACTTGTCGAACAAGTACAGTAAGAGAGAAGTCCGTAGGTTGCTGGATGAATTTATGCTTCAGTGCGACCCGCAAGCATCCCTAGTTCATTGGTCTGACGTGCTTGATAAGGTCGCTAAAAATGCAGACCGGTATCCGCTAATTCGTATTGATGGCATAGATATCACAGACGCGGAGATGCGAAGGATAGAAACGCTTGAAGGAAAGCAAATCCGCCGGCTCGCATTCACATTATTGTGTGTCGCTAAATACTGGGATATGGTATCAAAGCAAAACAACCACTGGGTCAATACGCCTGACCGCGAGATTATGCAGATGGCGAATATCAACACTTCTATCAAAAGGCAGAGTGCCATGTTTGCAGGAATCAGAGATGCCGGCATGATTAAATTTTCTAAGAAGATTGATAACCTGAACGTCCAAGTGACTTTCATAGAACCGGGTTCTACGGCAATTCATATCCAGGATTTCCGCAATCTCGGATATCAGTATTTGAAGTATTACGGAGGCCCATACTTCGATTGTGTCAACTGCGGCTTAACGGTTAAATGCCAAGAGCCATCCAGAGGAAGAAAGCAAAAGTATTGTCCAAGTTGTGCAATAGAATTACATACAAAGCAAAAAGTTGACTCGGTAATGCGGAAAAGAAATGCCATGAAAAGTTAATTATGTTGACAAAAATGAACCCCCTTAAATCATTGTGGCACAACGATTTATAGGGGGTTTGATGTAGTGTAGTAAAGGATGTATATATATAAAACTATTTTTGAAATAAAGGGATGATAAAAAAATGATTGCTATTACTAAAGACGAGAAGAATGCTATTCGAGAGAAATTCCCAAATGTTCATATTGTTAGAACTATGAAGCATGATTCTAAGCGTGGGCATTACTATATGGTTGAAAACACCGGGCCCATGCGCTATCTAAATAAGCTGAGGGGAAATGATGTCTCTCGCCCCAATGGAAAGGACGTGTAAGCTATTACCAGTACAGCAAGCTATAAAGAAATGCGTGACATCGTAATAGGCAAGCTTGTTGACCACACCATTGACGATGATTACGAAGAGCTTAGCGAGCGGTTATTTGGTGATGGCAACTGTTTTAGCGCCAGCGAAGTCAGAAAGCGCATGTATGGCATGAAGTCGATTATTGAAGCTATTGAGCGAGATGGCGAGTCCGAAATCCAGGATGAAGATATGATTTCTTTATTGGACAGTAAGCGCATTGAACTCCAAAAGGAGCGGCAGAAATTTTTTGACCAACGCAATGCGTATAACAAATTGCTTCGAGAACGCTCAAGACAAGAAGAGTTGAATGAGATTCTGGTTGATGCTGTGCGTTCAGGCAACCTACCGTCTCTTCAATATGTACGTTCAGAGATTCCGTGCTCCGATAATGATTTGCTAGTTAGCCTAAACGACATCCATTACGGGGCAAACGTCCAAAACTATTGGAATACATATAACTCTGATGTTTGTCGGGATATGATGTGCAAATATCTTGACCATATTATCTCTATTAGAGAAACCCACAAAAGTGAAAACTGTATTGTATGGGCAAATGGAGATGAGATTAGTGGCAATATACATCAGTCTATTGCCGTAACTAACAAGGAAAATGTTATTGAGCAGATTAAGGGTGTATCAGAACTAATCGCTGAGTTTCTTGCAGAATTAAGTAAACATTTCCGCCAAGTTGTCTTTGTTAGTGTAGCCGGAAACCATAGCAGGATTGAGCCGAATAAAGACAAAGCTCTTATCAGTGAACGGTTGGATGACCTTGTGGAGTGGTATCTATCCGCTCGCCTCCAGAACTTTGAGAATATTGTTATTGGCGGCGGAGAAAAGATTGACCACACAATTTATCTGATTGATGTGCGCGGAAAAATGTACTGTGGTGTTCATGGTGATTTTGATGGCTCACCCGGAAAGGTTCAGTCTTTGCAGGCTATGGCCGGTAGGCCGGTATACGCTGTTTTATCTGGTCACCTTCATCACAATAAAACAGACGAAGTCCAGGGCGTTAAAACGGTTATGGCCGGTAGTTTCCTTGGCATGGACGATTACTGCGTCCAAAAGCGAATTGTAGGAAGAGCAGAACAGATGGTCTGTGTCTGTGATGAGTCCGGCATTCGTTGTACATACGGAATTCCCCTTCAATAACATAAGGGTCACCTGTATGGGTGGCCCTTTCTATATTCCCCTTTAGCTCAGTTGGCAGAGCACCTGGCTGTTAACCAGGGCGCCGTTGGTTCAAGTCCAACAGGGGGAGCCATATTGCGGAGTAGAGGAGCGGTTTCCTTGTCGCCCTCATAAGGCGAAGACCTCGGTTCAAATCCGAGCTCCGCAACCAAATAACAATGAAAGTGAGGTGGCTTTGATGCCAAGAAAAACCAAGCAGAATGATATCACAAGCCCCGAGCTTTTGAGTCAAGTAAATCCAGAAAATATGAGATTAAAAGAGGATTTTATTTCATATCTTCAGTCGGTACAACGGAGTCCAAAGACAATTGCTGGCTATTCAAATGACCTCGATATTTTCTGGGTGTGGAATCTACAGCACAATGGGAACAAGTTTTTCCCCAAGATTTCTAAGAGAGATTATGCATCATATCAACATTGGTTAATCAATGAAAATGGCAACTCACCCGCCCGTGTGCGCAGATTAAAGTCTGCCATATCTTCATTATCGAACTACGTTGAAGCGATTCTCGACGATGAGGAAGAGTTTAAAGACTTCCGCTCATCTGTTAGAAAAATAGAGAATCCGGCCATGCAACAGGTTCGCAAGAAAACTGTATGGGAAGACGATGCGCTGGACAATCTTCTGGATGAGCTGACCGCAATGGGGCAGTATAAAAAGGCGTGTGCCCTTGCCCTTGCCATGTGTAGTGGACGCCGGAAAGCGGAACTGTGTAGGTTCCGAGTTGACGATTTCAAGGATGATAACCTTGTTTGTGGTGGCGCCCTTTATAAAACAAGCGAGCCAATTCAGACAAAGGGGTTCGGGCTTGGGAAATACATATATTGCTATACCTTAGCAAAGAAGTTTAAACCATACTTTGATGCTTGGATGGCAGAGCGTGAACGTAAGCATACCGAAAGTGAATGGCTTCTCCCTGCATCTGACAATGCAGAACAGCAGATGAGTGATACTACACTTAATAGCTGGGCGAATACATTTAGCCGGATGACAGGCGAGGATTTTTATTGGCATAGTTTGCGACACTATTTTACTACGCACCTTTCTAAGCTTGGTTTGCCCGACAATGTCATCCAGGAGATTGTCGGCTGGGAGTCAAGCGATATGGTAAAGGTCTATAAAGACATTAGCGCAGAGGAACAGATATCTCAGTTCTTTGACAAGAACGGAAATATAAAGGCTGATGCGCAGAAGTCAATTGTTGACCTTTGATTGGAAAGGACGGGATAAAGGGATGGATATAAAGAGAGCAGATTTAATTCAACAGCTTGTCGATAAACACCATTATACAAAGAAGGCAGCAACGAGTATAGTTGACGATTTCTGCCAAATCATTCTTGATAATTTGCGTAATGGGAATACAGTGTCGATTCACGATTTTGGGTGCTTTGATATCTTGGAACGGAAACAGCGTAGTTGTCCAAACCCAAAAACCGGGGAAAGAGTTATTGTCCCTTCACATTGGATTCCACGGTTTTATCCGTTTAAGAAGATGCGGGTGGCCGTAAAGATATGGGAGGACAATGAGAAAAGGGGGCTTAGCTGATGGCAGATGCTCCTCGCAGAAAGAAACTTGAGAAAACAGCTCCGAATCAAGCTGAGCCTATAAGCAGTCAAAAATTTTACTGTTGTAGATGTGGCACATCTTATAGCAGAAAAAAAGGATATTTCCCCGTTAGTCATAGTCCCTTATATCGTGGAACTGGGTATTTGCCAATATGCGGCGAATGCGTTGATGAAATGTACGAACAGTATAGAAATATGCTCGGTGATGATATGGAGGCCATGCGCAGAATGTGCATGAAGCTCGACCTGTATTGGAATGAAGATATTTACAAAATGGTTGAGAAGACTGTTGGGGTACATTCTCGCATCAAAAGTTATATTGGCAAGACAAACCTAATTAAATACATCGATAAAACATTTGATGACACCCTTATTGAAGAGGCCAAAAATGAAAAGGACGAGCGGTCAGATACATTTAGTTTTCCAATTCAGGCGCAAGACGCATCAGAAACTTTTGAACCCGTATCACAAGAGGATATCGACTTTTGGGGCTCTGGGTTCACAGTAGATGTATATGCGGAATTTAATAAGCGCTACGAAGGGTGGACTGGTGGGAAGGAAATTACTGACCCAAGCGAACGGGCACTCTATAAGCAGATTTGCATACTGGAAACAACAATTGGCAGAGATGCTGCCCAAGGAAAAGCAATTGATAAAAATATCAATGCTTTGAATACGATACTTGGAAGCATGAATCTAAAGCCAGCGCAAAAGCAAAATGATGCCGACGCCGACCTGGAAAAGATGCCGCTTGGCGTTGGAATCCAGAAGTGGGAGTATAATCGTCCACTCCCAGAGACAAAGAAATCTCTTTGTGATGTGAGTGGAACTGTTAAGAATATCACCACATGGTTCTTAGGGCACGCTTGCAAAATGGTCGGGCTTAGAAATAGTTACTGCAAGTTGTACGAAGACGCGATGAACGAGTTGAGAGTAAAACACCCTGAATATGATGAAGAAGATGACGATACGCTTTTAAGCGACCTGTTTTCTGGTTCAGATAATGGCGGTGATAAATAATGGCCGCAAGTAGAGAAAGGCAGCAGCGTGTCATTGAGGGAATGGCGATATGGGGTAGTTACTATCGTCAAAACATTGATATCTTTGTTCGGGATTATTTACAGCTTGACTTCTTAAAATGGTTCCAGCTTATGCTTCTGGTTATGATGGACAGGGCAAGAATCTTTCTTTGGATTGCCGCCAGAGGTATGGGAAAGTCATTTTTAATCGCTATATTTGCTGTTGTCCGGTGTATTCTTTATCCAGGAACCAAGGTTGTTATTACTTCTGGAACACGAGGGCAGAGTATCAACATTCTTGAAAAAATACAAACAGAGTTGATGCCGGCATCACCCAACTTAAGAAACGAAATTGATATGTCTAATACTAAGTTCACTGGGCAGGATGCAAAAATCATGTTCAAGAACACAAGCTATATCAAGGTCGTAACAGCATCGGACAATGCAAGAAGCAACCGTGCAAACATTCTAATCGTTGATGAGTTTAGAATGGTTAAGAAGGATACGATTGATACTGTTCTGAAGAAATTCTTAACCAGTAGACGTATGCCTCCGTACAAAGAGCTTACTCTCGAAGAGCGGAAAGCAGAGTATGCTAAGGAGCCAAATAAATCGTGTTTCCTGTCCTCGGCATACTTTAAAGACCATTGGTCTTACCACAAAATGCTGGATACATTCAAGTTAATGTTGGATGATACGAAGACAGATTTTATGTGCGGCTTCCCCTATCAGCTTTCAATTCAAGAGGGACTTTTGTTCCCCGAAGATGTCGAAGGCGATATGCTGGAAACAGACTTTAACGAGATAAAGTGGAGTATGGAGATGGAGGCAACTTGGTTTGGCGATGAGGATGGAGCGTTCTTTGATTTCAACTCTATCTCAAAGGACAGGCGTATTCAATTCCCAATGTTGCCCGGTTCTGTTGCTTCACTGCTTGGCAATAACCAAAAGATTCGCATCCCAATAAAACAAAATGGTGAGCGAAGAATTCTGTCTGCTGATATTGCGTTAATGTCGAGCAAGAAACACAACAACGATGCATCTGCAGTTTTTATCAATCAGATGATTCCAACAAAATCTGGAAGATACACAAATAATATTGTGTACGGAGACACCTTTGAGGGAATGCACACGGAAGACCAAGCGTTAATTATTAGAAAGTTGTATGATGAGTTTTCGTGTGACTACATTGTTCTGGACTGTACTGGACTTGGGCTTGGTGTGTACGATGCCCTGGTGCGTGACATGGTAGACCCAGATACTGGAGAGATTTATCCTGCGCTATCCTGTTGCAACAATCAGGAGATGGCGGATAGGTGTACCGTCCGTGGCGCAGAAAAGGCTATATGGGCTATTAAAGGAAGCCCACAGCTAAATTCTGAGTGTGCTGTTCTTCTGCGCGAGGGATTCAGAAGCGGAAAGATTCGTTTGCTGGTTACAGAATACGATGCTGAATCTATACTTCCAGAGATTAAGGGATATAATTCCCTTTCCGTTGCAGAAAAAGTTAAAGTACAAATGCCGTATATTCACACTACTCTGCTTGTAAATGAACTTGTCAATCTCCAGCATGAAGAGTCTGGAGGCCGGGTTCGTGTTTTTGAGCGGTCTGGTATGCGGAAGGATAGATACTCAAGTTTGAGTTACAACTACTATGTTTCTACTCAGCTTGAGAGCAAGATAAGTAGGTCTCGAAAGGCGGATTACAGCGAGAGCTTCTTTATGTACAAGCCGCCAAAGATTAAATGAGAAAGGTGGTGATATCTGAATGAGCGATTCTAATCGCAAGAAGAAAGATGACTTTGATGGTATGATTGGGATTTCGCAAAGGTTTGCTGTTCTGAACCGGCTGATTACACGGGATTTAAACAACAATACCAGCACCCCCACATTTTCTCTTTACTCCAAAGATAATATTACAGAGTATCTGACAAACCCATATACATACCAAACCCAGCTTAGACGGGCTATTACCTATATCTATGGAGCAAGCTCACATTTCCGAAGGCTCATCCAGTATTTCACTGGCCTTTCAGATTTAGCATATGTGGTCTCGCCATACAGAATTGACCCAAGGAGCGCAAATGCAAAATCTGTGAACCGAAATTATCGAAAGGTTCTTAATGCAATGTCGGCGATGGGAGTACGTTCGCAGTTCCCGAAGATACTAACTGTTTGTTTGCGTGAGGATACTTTTTACGGGACGTTGTGGGTCACCAATGATAATATCACAATTCAGCAGTTGCCCTCTGATTATTGCGGTATTTCTACAATCGAAGGCAATGTACTTAATGTAACATTTGATTTTTCCTATTTTGATAGCCGTTCACAATATCTTGAATACTACCCTTCTGAATTTCAAAGCAAATATAGGGTGTATCAGTCTAACCGAAGAATGCGGTGGCAGGAGCTGGACTCTCCAACGTCTTTTGCTATCAAATGCAACAATGATATTCTGGATTACTCACTCCCCCCATTTGCTGGAATACTGCGTGAAGTGTACGATTTAGAGGACTACAAACAATTAAAACTAACAAAGACTACACTTGAAAATTATGCCATGCTTGTTATGACACTTGGCATCAATGACGAGGGCGAGTGGCAAATGGATTTGGACAAAGCAAAGGAGTTTTGGCGAAACCTTGATTCTGTATTGCCGGAAGAGGTTGGCTCAGTGTTGTCGCCAATGCCCATCAATAAAATCAGCTTTGAGAAATCTAATACTGGAGATACGAACACAATATCAGAGGCTGAGCAGAATCTATTTACAGCAGCAGGTGTTTCATCGCAACTGTTTAATAACACAAAAGCTTCGTCAAGCGCACTGCTTCTGTCCATAAAAGCAGACCAAGCTATTACGTTTGGAATTGTTAAGAGTATCGAGGATATGGTGAACCGATATATTCAGGCTCAGAGCTATGGAAAAAATTTTAAAGTAACATTCCTAGATTGCAGTCCATTCAACAGACAGGAGCTTGGAGAGTCTTATCTGAAGGCATGTCAATATGGTATTCCAATGGTTAGCTATTATGCCGCATCACAAGGGTTAAATCAAGCTGAACTTGACTGTATGAGTTTTCTCGAAAACGATGTTCTTGGCCTGTCTGAAATGTTTAGGCCACTCCAAAGCTCTTCTACCCTGTCTACTACTACAACAGATAGCAATGCGGCCACTGATGAAGGTGGTGCTCCGCAGAAAAATATTGGTGAGCTCACTGATTCTGGTGAGCAGTCACGCGAAGATTCGGATGATTGGGAGTGATTGAATGGATAAGTTTATATATGTGTTTTCAAAGCTAGATAGAGACTGGCTTATAAACCATGGATATACTATGTTCCAATCAAACGAGGACAAGGATATGTATGTTTTTATCAATGACGGTAGGATGGATTTCTCAAATCAGGAAATCAGATTTGCATTATCCAATACATTGTCATTCTAACCCGCGCAGATAGGTTGCGCGGGATTTATTATGTCCAAAGGTGGTGAGCTGAATTATGGGAGAGCGCAGCATGAGAATTGTATTCTCATCTGCTATAAGCGACTGGGCGGAACGCAATTCGTCATTTGATAGCGGAGTTCTTAGAGTTGCTTATACTGGAAGGAATCGTAATAACAGCTTCATCAGCAAGGAAACTTTTGAGAGATGTATCCAGAGTATTTATAACTGCCCTATCGTGTGCAGGTATGACAGAGATTCCGATGAAATTGGAGCACACGATATGGAGTTGGTTGAGGATGCAGATGGTGGGCTCAAGATAGTAAATATCACACAACCTGTTGGCGTAATTCCAGAGAGCGCAAAGTATTGGTGGGAGGAGATAGAGGACGACTCTGGCCTTCATGAGTATCTTTGCGTTGAGGCTTTAATATGGAAAAGACAAGAGGCGTATCAAAAAATTAAGGATGATGGCATTACCAGTGAATCCATGGAAATCTCAATCAAAGAAGGCGAAATGGTAGATGGGGTATATGTTATCAAAAGATTTGAGTTTACTGCCTTTTGCCTACTTGGAACAGCAGAGCCATGCTTTGAATCCGCATCTCTTGAAATATTCTCATATGATGGTTTTAAAGAAAAACTTGCTGATATGATGCAGGATTTAAAAGAAACTTTTTCAATGGCACAATCCTCGCAAGAGGTTGGCATACACCCACAAAATTATTCGGAAGGAGGAGAAGAGGTATTGGAACAGAAAGTTGCACTGATGGCAGAGTTTGGCCTGAATGCTGATATGTTAGATTTTAACATTGAAGATTTTACGGTTGAAGAGCTTCGTGAAAAATTCGAGGCAATGAAATCTGAAACTGCTCCTGCGCAAGAGCCAGAGCAGACACAGGAGAACTTTGTTTTAGAGGGTCAAGTCCGTGATGAGCTCATGAGTGTAATTGAGTCTGAGCGTGTTGAGCGCGGATGTGATGATTGGAAATATACCGTGCCCAAATACTGGTTCGTTGATTACGATAAAGACTTGAATGAAGTTTACGGCGAGAGTTCTGATGACTTTAACATCTATGGATTCAGCTACTCTATGGATGGAGACCATGCTGTGATTGATTGGGACAGCAAAAAGCGCATGAAGGTTGCTCTGGTGGAGTACGACGAGGGCGAGCAGGGCACTCCGTTTGGCCGGATGTTCTCTCAGATTGAGGAGCAGTACAGCGCCGAGCGGTCTGAGCTTGCCGGAAAGTACCAGACCGCCTCCGACACGATTGCGTCTATGGAGAATGAGCTTGGTACTTTACGCCAGTTTAAGGCTGATACAGAAAATGCTATTGCCAAAAACGAGCGTGATAAAGTATTTGCTCAGTTTGAAGACTTGGTTGGCGTAGATGCTTTTGAGGCACTGCGTGAAAGTTGCTCCGAGTATTCCGCTGATGAGCTGGAGGAAAAGTGCTTTGCCATCCGTGGTAGACAAGGCACCCCCGCGAAGTTCTCTTATGAGCCCAAGTCACCCAAACTTCCTGTCGAGAAGACAAACTTAAAGAACGAGCCGTATGGCGGAGTCTTCGCCGAGTACGGTATTGCTGCACCTAGTCAGCATAATTAAATAACATACAAGGAGGAGTCGATTATGGCTTATACAGTTATCCGCACCGACCTGATGAGCGGTACGAATCAGCCCGCAGACCTTGTTTCTCTGCGTTTTTATAACGGCGAAGACAAGCCTGCTGAGGTCGAAAATGGTGTCATCGTCAAGCTGGAGGGCTATGAGGATGGCCAGCGTGAGGTCATGAAGGCAGTTGCAGCTTCTGCAGACGATGACCTGAATGATTGTGCTATCGTTGCTGGTGTTGAGGTTATGTACGATGAGCGCAAGAAGAACCTGGACGAGTTTATCAATGAGGCTGGAAAGGCCACCCGTGGCTATATTCCCCGCAGTCGCAATATTTTCTCTGTGACTAAAGAAGGTTTCGTTGATGGCACTGTCCCTGAGAAGGGCAATGAGGTTGGTATCGGCGAGGGTGGCAAGATTGATGCCGCTGGTACTGGACTCGGTGTCTGTGTTGATATCGATGTTGCCGGTCGCTACACCTATTATGCAATTAAGATTGGCAAGACCGAGACAACTGCCGCTGCCGGCGTTGGTGGCTAATAGATTCTAAGAAGGAGGAGAAAAGCGATGGCTGATATGAAAGACATTGTGAAGGTTGCTGTCGATGCCTATCATGGTAATGTTGAACAGTATTCCGTTGGCCAGTCTATGGAGCTTCTGCATAAGGCTCTGGTTGAGGCCAATGGCGGCAGTACCGTCTTAAATTATAGAAACATCCGCGACGGAAAGTGCAATGGTCTGTTTACTCTGATTGAGGAAATCCTGTCCAGAACTATCGTTGAGGGCCTGCAGGGCGATGAGTATTTCAATGCCCTGGTTGACTTCCGTAATGTCGCAGAGGGCGACAAGAATATTTTCGTTGTTGAGGACAGCAATCTGTTTGTGGTTGCTGAGGCCGCTGATGGTACTCAGGGCATTCGGCGTCAGCGCCTCGGGGGCACCAGTGAGGTGTCTATCCCCACTTCCCTGAAGGTCGTGAAGATTTACGACGAGATGAACCGTGTGCTGTCTGGCCGTGTTGACTTTAACACCTTTATCAACAAGGTGGCAGAGTCCTTCCGTCAGCAACTGCTCAACGACATCTACACCCTGTGGAGTGGTGCGACTGCTACCGACTTCGGTGGCGTGACCTACTTCCCCACTGCTGGTGCTTATGACGAGGATGAGCTGCTTGACCTGATTGCCCATGTTGAGGCAGCCGCTAATGGCCGCACTGCGACTATTATTGGCACCAAGAAGGCTGTTCGTAATCTGGCGCCTTCTATCCAGGGCAGTGACTCTGAGTCCGATATCTACAACCTGGGCTACTATGGCAAGTTCTACGGAACTCCTGTCATGGTTACTCCCCAGCGCCACAAGATTGGCTCTACCGAGTTTACTCTGGATGACAACATCCTGACCATCATTGCTGGCGATGACAAGCCCATTAAGTGTGTGTATGAGGGCAATCCCATTGTTCTGATGGGTGACCCGATGACCACTGGCGACCTCACTCAGGAGTACCTGTACGGTGAGAAGTATGGCATGGGTATCGTGCTGGCCGGCGGCAACGCTGGTATTGGCCGTTACGAGATTGCCTAAGAAAGATAGCGATTAAAGCGGGGCTCTAACATGGGCCCCGCTTCATGTATGAAAGGGAGATATTATGGAAAATGAAACTGTAAGCAAGAGCAGAGGTCGCCGTACATCTGTACAACAAGAAACAGCGCAAACCGATGTTTCAATGACAACTGAGGTTGTTGAGGAGAAAAAGCGCCCTATGATTCCAAAGGACATCGACCCTAATCAAATTGTTACTGTTCGTAATGGGTTCCAGGGACGCTTGGTATACAAGAGCAAACGAACCGGAGAGCGGTTTGTTTGGGATTCGTTTGGCGCAGAACAGGACATGGAACTTAGTGAGTTAAGAAATGCTCGTAACTCTAATAAGAAGTATTTCATCAACAACTGGTTCATGTTCGATGAACAGTGGATTGTGGATTACCTTGGAATGGGTCAATACTACAAGTTCGCAATTAAAATTGAGGACTTCGATAAAATGTTTGAACGTCCCGCATCAGAAGTTGAAGGCATGGTGTCCAAGATGTCTGATGGTCAGAAAAAGTCTGTTGCGTATCGGGCAAAGCAACTTATCAAGGATGGAAAGATTGATTCGCACAAGGTCATTACCACTTTGGAAAAGTGCCTTGGTACGGAATTGATTGAACGATAAGGGGGCGTTAAAATGAGCGTTCCTTATGACAAATTCACTGAGGCTTTTTTGGCCAAGATTACGGAGTACGACTTTGTCAATATGAAGGATTTTGAACGTAACAATCTGATTGATGGTTATATGAAACGTGCTATTGCGGCGTTCCGACATATCAACCCATATGATTTATCCAGCACGGCAGATGACAATATCCGCGAATTCAATGTTGATATTCCAGCGGAGGAAATTGACGAGCTGGTTGACATCATATCTGAGGGTATGCTTGCGCAGTGGATGAAGCCGTATACCTATAAGCAAGAAAATCTCGAAATGGCTTTGAACACAAGAGACTTTACGACATACTCCCCCGCCGAACTTTTAAACCGTATCAGTAGTGCATATGCAAAAGTCCAAAAAGATTTTGTGAGTATGATGAGGGAATACTCATACAATCATGGCGACTTGACGGATTTGTACCTATGATGATTCAGACGACCACAGGAATCCCTATGGATGCCACTGTATTGAACAACTATCTTCGTACCCTCATCAATCTATTTTTCAAGATTCTTCCCATTCGGGAAAGCGGAGAGAGTTCGTTGGATACATATATGAGAAGTCTTCAATCAGAGTTGCTTGGATGTAAAGAGCTTATTGTGGCTATACATGAAGACCCTATGTTCTTATCTTTAATCTCAATCCTTCAGTATCTCATTGACA
>OLNP01001479.1_pt1 | contig 19810 bp, 11 predicted proteins | sample 1671951 | NCBI WGS metagenome assembly OLNP01 (sample SAMEA3136629, study PRJEB25190) | human gut metagenome | biome: human gut; feature: human-associated habitat; material: faeces | place: Austria | collected 2013
ATAAAATTTAATTAAATTATTATTTTCTAATATATAAATTGATGACATTTTTTTCTTGCTATTAGATTCTACTGATAATTTCATTTCTTGCATAAAGCAATCATCATTTGAATGTACTTCATTAACAATATCATCCTCTAATTTTCCTTTATTTAAATATACTTTTTCTTTAAATAAATATGTTTTACTATACACAGATTCAGCTACATTATTAACAGTATCCCTTATCCCTAAAGCAGAAAGCAATAGTCCAGTACAACCTAATACCCCAATAACAGTCATTAATATTCTTACTTTATTTAAAAGCATTTGTCTAATAGTTAGTTTTTCTGATGGTAGTCTATTATTCCAATAATGACTTAACTTTTCAATAAATACTTTTTTACCTGAAATTCCTCTTTTTTCTCTCAACAAGTCTGCTGGATTTTCTTTATCTGTTTTTATAAATACATAACTTATTGCTGCAATAGTACTTATAAGTGATATTATAGATATAATAATGACTTGTTTATAACTTAGTACTATATTTTTACTTTCAAAAACGAATAATTTCTCAAAAAATTTCCAAATAAAATTCGGAACTATTTTCCATCCTATTATTGTTCCTAATCCAATTCCAATTAAACTTATCCATAAACCATATGCACAATAATGAAATAATATTTTTCTACTACTATATCCTAAACTCTTTAATATTCCTATTGTTAATCTTTCTTTATTAATTATTCTATACATTGTTGTAAATGTCATTAATATTACTATTGCAAAAAAGACTATTGGAAAAAGAGAACCTATTGACTTATATTGCTGAACTTTTTGATTAATGGCTAAATAATTCAAGCCTTCCTCACGTTTCACAACACCTTGAACAACTTCCTTAAATTCGTTATCCACCTTATTTCTAATTTTCTCTACATCCTCATTTTCATTTACTCTTATATTAACTCTATTAACCAATTTCTTACCATAAAAATCATTAATATTATCTATATCTATATATATATATCCATATTTAGTATGGTCAGGTATTACACTTGTTGCATCTGGTGTTATATAAATATATGATGAGCTTTGAATAAGTCCTTCTATGGTAAACTCCTTTACTATTCCATTAATTTTTAACTCTAAAGTATCACTAACCTTTAAATTATTTGAATCAGCAAAATTTTTATCCAATAAACAACTTTCTTTATTTAAGTTATCTTTACCATCTATTAATTTATATTTATTTATTTCTTTTTTATCAATAAAATTTACTTCTAATTGACTCTCACTTAAACTTGAAACTTCACTAACCAAATTGAATGATTCTTCATATTCATATATTCCATCAATATCATTTAATTTTTCAAAATAATTCACCTCTACTGGATCGCTATAAATTGTTAAATCTGCAATTTTATCATCTTCATAATGATTATCTACATATTTTTGTAAACTCCTCCAAGTACTATCTAACCCTATGAATACTGCAATACCTAAAGTTAACATAATTATTATTGATAAAAGCTGAACTATATTCTTTTTAAACCCTCTTATAAAATTCTTTTTTAATGATGTTCTTACCATTGTAATTCCTCCAAATCAAGTGGATTATTTTGAACAACTACATTTTCAATTGTGCCATTTTTCATTCTTATAACTTTATCTGCTGCTTTTCCAATTTCAGAATTATGGGTTACTATAATTAATGTATGTCCCATGTTTTTTGCAACATCCTTTAAAACCTTCATTACACTTTTTCCTGTATTTGAATCTAAAGCACCTGTTGGTTCATCACAAAGAAGTATCTTTGGATTTTTAGCTAAAGCTCTTGCTATTGCTACTCTTTGTTGTTCCCCTCCAGATAATTGACTTGGAAAGTTATTCTTTCTATCTTTAAGTCCAACCTTCTCTAATAGTTCATCTGAACTAACTGGATTTCGACAAACTTGTGCTGCAAGTTCCACATTTTCTTTTGCAGTTAAATTTCCAACCAAATTATAAAATTGGAATACAAATCCAACTTCATTTCTTCTATATTCAGTTAATTCCTTCTTTGAAAACTTTGAAATATCTTGATTGTCTATAATAATATTTCCAGTAGTGCAATTATCCATTCCACCTAACAAATTTAACACAGTTGTTTTACCTGCTCCACTTGGTCCTAGTATAACTACAAATTCCCCTTTATTTATTGAAAAATTAACATTTTTTGCGGCATTAACCTTTACTTCATCTCCAATATTATATATTTTATTAACATTTCTAAATTCTATATTACTCATTTTACTTCATCTCCATTTCTTATTTATGATAAATACTTATTTATTGCTTCTGCTAACAATACTATATTCTCATTATTAAAAATTGTTGTATGATCTCCTTTAATATGTTGCTCATAAAAATAACTATTTGTATATTTTTCCCATTCAGTATAATTTTCTACTATTTCATCTTTAGCTCCAATATATATTAAAGGCTGATTAATTTTTGTATTAGATTTATATAGAAATCTTGCCCTTTCAAAGCTTCTAAATAAATTTACATAATAAATTAATTCTACTGGTGTGTTTTTTCCAAAGAAAGGTATTAATCTTGCTAAGTGTGATGGAATAACACTTAGAAATTTCTCCATTAGATATGGATTATGATCCATTAAATTAATTATTGTATTCCAAAGTTCTTTCGTATTTGTAATATTTTTGAAGTCATATCTTATAATTTTATTAACTAAACTTAATTCACTCTCTAAATCCATTGAAAATAATTCCTTCTTATTTTGTACTGGGGCTAAACTATTTATTAAAAGAACGTTTTTACACTTTTTATTAATTTTTGCTATCTCAAATCCAATCGTTCCTCCAATACACCATCCACCTATTAAATCAATGTTTCCTATTAATTTTAAGTCTTCATTATACTTCTCAGCTATTTCAACAAAATTAATTTCTCTCATATCTATTTTTTCAATATCTTTTGGATATTTAATTGCATAAATATTATAATTAGAGCATAATAATTTAGCTAAATTATTATAAATAGCTATTTCTCCACTTCCAGCATGTATAAGAACTACATTCTTATTTTTATCTCCATTTGATAGCTTAATAATATTACTACTTAATTTAATTACTGTATCATTTTCTTTTAATTTTTTATTTACTAACATTGTTAATTCTTTTAATGTAAAATTACTTAATAATTCTTCAATACTAAGATTAATCTTATATTCATCTTCAATAATATTAATTAATTCTGTTAATATTATTGAATCCCCTCCAATATCAAAGAAACTTTCTTCTGAGCTCATACTACTAATATCTATATTTTCTTTTACAATATTAATCCAAATATTAGCCATTCTGACTTCTTCTTCATTTAAATTTTCACTTTTATTTTCTATCGAAATTTTTTCCAATAATAATTTAGAATCTATCTTTCCATTTTGAGTAAGAGGCATCTCTTGCAATAATATGTATTTTGTTGGAATCATGTAATGTGGTAATTGATTTTTTAATGATTCTCTTAGATATTTACCAGTTAAGCTATTACCATCATTTGTTATATAAAAAGCTATTATTTGTGTTTTGTTTTGTTTATTATTCTTAATTATTACTTTACTATTTTTTATATTATGTATTCTATTTATACAATTTTCAATTTCTATTAAATCAATTCTATATCCATTAACTTTTAATTCTGACTTAATACGTCCACTTATATAAACAACTCCATCATAACCAAAAAATCCTTTATCTCCTGTTCTATAAATATCACCAATAGTATTATGTTTATAAAATACTCTCTCATTTTCATCTTTATTTAAATACCCATTTGCTAATCCTGCTCCAGCAATTACAATTTCTCCTTCGCAAAATGCTGGTAAAAGATTATCATTTTTATCTAAAATATAAATCTGCTGGTTACTTAATGGATATCCATACGGAATTTTTTGATCAGATATATTATTCAAAGGATAATATATTGACCATATTGATGCCTCAGTAGCTCCCCCAAAACTATATATTTCAATAATCTGCTTATTAAATTTTTCTTTTATTTCTTTTACCAAAGCATTTGAAATAAAATCACCACTCATCATTATATATTTTAAGTTCTGCATTTGTTCATATTTTGAATGCAAAAGTGCCTGTACTAATCCTGGAGTAGAATTCCATAAAGTAACTTTTCCTAATTCACTAGTAAAATCATTTAATTCGTTTAAATTTCTGCACAATATTGTGGTTGCGCCAATTAAAAGTGGTGTTATTATATCAAATATAGACAAATCAAAAGATAACTCAGATATATTGAATAAATAATCTTTACAATTTAATTTAAATCTTTGAATAATATCATCAATAGTATTTAGTACACTTTTTTCATTTATAGATATTCCCTTTGGAGTTCCCGTAGTACCAGAAGTAAAAATAATATATAACTCATCTAAAGGTATATCTACATTTTCTACATGATTAATATTAAATTCCTCTCCCTTAATATATACATTAAATTTACTTACCTTATCCAACTGTTGTTTTCTTCCACTTGGCATATCTTTAGATATAAAACAAAAAGAATCTCCTGATTTTATAACAGATAACATTTGAATCATACTTTCAATATTTTTACTTCCTTCAATTCCTATACGAATTTTCTTCAATTTATTATCATTTTTAAACTTTTCAATTTTATTTTTATTTATTTCACTTAATTTATTTAATTCCTTAAAAGTTATGCTTTTCTCTCTATCTATAAATGCAATCTTATCTCCATATTTAGAAACTATTTTGCTAAATGCATTTAAAACTGTATCTGTTGGATATTTAATGATATTTCTTTTTAGATTATATTTATTATACATATCTTCAATTTCAATACACTTATCTTTTTGTTCATCTATAAACACTTTTTCATTATCTTTAATAAATTCCTTTATATATTTAACATACTTATTAAAAATCTCAGAAATAAGCCTTTCTTCAAAAATATCCCTTAAATAATCCCAACTTACATGAAGCATTCCATTCATCTTTTTTACTTGACAATCAATATATACTTGTGGTGTTTCAGAAATCCAATAATCAAATTTTACAAAATCATCAAAAGAATCTAATTCAAAAAGCATTGATGTAAATACATATGGCATTATGGCTATTTTATTTTCATTCTTAGATATTTCTCTTAATACTTCAACACCTTCAAAAGATGAATATCTTAGACCATTAAATATTTCTTTATTAATTTCTATAGCATTTTCACTTAATGTTTTTTCTTTATTAATTTTAGTTTCAATTAACATTGTACTAGTAAAATCACCTATAACTTCAAGATATTCTGATTTTTTAGGTCTTTTAAATGTAGTCATATTTATTGTGAAACTTTTATTTTCTGACCATTCTTGAATTGCCCCAGCATATAAAGTTAATAATATAGAACTTAATGAAAGTCCTTTTTCTTTACTTATTTTTTCCATTTTTACTAATTCTTCTTCAGTAAAATTATATTCTTTTCTTTCAAATTTACTTTCTCTTATTTTATTTTCTGAAATTATAATTTGAGGTGATTCAGATAAAGATTTTATTTTTTCACTCCAATACGTCTTTGATTTATTATATCTATCACTAATCTTTTCTTTAAAATATCTATCATTTATATAAAGTAGCTCTTCAGCTTTATCTTGTTCAATACTTTTCAAATTAAAATACTCATTTTTCAGTTGCTCCAATAATTTAAACAAACTTAACCCATCAGCAATTAATAAATCAACACTAACAAAAATAGTATAATTTTCATTATCACAAGTTAGTGCTTGAAAGTTATAAAATGGAAAATCATCTGAAGAATAATGCTTATGTGACAATTTTTGTCTTATAGAAAGCTTTTTAGCTTCATATTTATCTTTTTCTTCATGATGAATTTTAATATTGTGTACATAATTGTCAAGTATTGTAAATTCATTAATATTATCAACTTTTGCTCTTAACATTGGCTGTTTTTCAATAACTTTATTTAGTGCTCTTTCAAATTTTATTATACTTCCCTTAAACTTTAGTTCTACATACATATGAGTTCCTATGTTTCCATCAAAACTTTCATTTCTTCCTAGCAAATATGCTTTTTGTACTTCAGTTAATTTAATTTTCAAGTAATCACTTCCCATTAATTATTTGCGTTTTTGTTAATGTTTATTAAGCCGAATTTAATTTATTATCATTCACTTTATATTCTTCGAAATATTGATATCACTAAATTTGAACAAAAAAAATTTTATAATTTCCTATAAATTAAAAATAAAATAACAACATATTTTTTTATTTCACTTATAAATTCTCTAAGAATACAATTAATTAATAGATTTCTTATTACTATGATAATTGATTACCTATCTTAAATCTGCATTATCTATCCCTCCAATTATATTTAAAAACGTAGATTTTCCAAAACCTTAAGGGCCAAGAAGAACGTATATTCTCCTTTTTCTATTTAAATATTAATCCCTTTGTTTTATTTTTTTCAATTCCAAAGCTTTTTTAGCATTACTAATTTCCAAAAATATTTTCATTTCACTTAATAAACATTATCAATATAAATTTAAATATTACATCTGAGTATTTGCTCATTTGTTAATTTAATTATATATATTTTTATCCATTTTTGTCAATAATAAATTTTATTGTTATTTATTAAAGTAAATTAGTGGGGCTGTCGCATTAGCGGTTAAAAACCGCTGGCGACAACTCCATTTTTTTATGTTAAATCAATTATTATGGTTTCAAAAAATATTTTTCTAAAAATAGGCGCACTTTAACAGAGCATCTAAAAAATCATATTTTTTCTTCTTTAAATTAAGATATTTTTTGAATATGAAATAAATGCGTTCCTGTTTTTCCAGATTGAATTTTATTATGTAATTTATTTATATTATGTGCTAACGCAAGTAATATACTTTCAGCTAGTACATTTTCTTTACCTCGACATAGAAATCTTCTAAATCTCATATTTCATCTTTTATTATAAATTTATATTGTAGTTCTCCTTTACCCTCTGCATCTACTCTTAAATTTATATAATTTCCTACACTTTGTGGAGACACTTTATCTGTTGTAAAACTATTCACTTTTAATATCTTCTCTTCTTTAGCATATTTATAAGTTACTATTATTGTTCCATCTCTAAACAATCCTGATGTATTTGAAGTAGTACTAAAAAGGTTATATCCTTCTACTTCTTTTGGTAATGTTGTATATTCATCTCCTATATTTCCAATTAGCTCTGATGATTCTGCTATTTCTTTTTTTGTATCTCTATCTATATATTTTATCAATACTTTTCTCTTATTTATATCTTCCTTAGTGTACATATATGTTACTATTCTTGTTCCATCTTTAAATACTCCAACTCTATTTGAAGTACTTCCATAAAGGTTATACCCTTCTACTTCTTTTGGTGATGTTGTATATTCATCTCCTATATTTCCAATTAGCTCTAATGATTTTGCTATTTCTTTTTTTGTATCTTTATCTATATATTTTACTAATACCTTTCTTTTAGCACTCTCTTTATCAAATATTACTTTTAAAACCTTTGAATATTTATTACCATTAATATCTTCTGCTTCTACTAAAATATTATTTTCTCCTTCTTGTAAGTTAATGGCTTTTATAAATTCTTTTTTAAATCCATCACTATTTGTTGTATCAAAGGTTGTAGTAAATATTTTTGACTTATTTATAGATAAACTATAATCATTTGTGTCTTTAGCTATTCCACTTAAAATAAATACTTCATTTGAGGTATATATATATCCATTTTTATCTTCTATTAAATTATTATAAGTTACCTTTGGAGCTTTATCATCATAATAAATTGTAACCATAAAATCACGATTTTGAACTTCATTCCAACCATAACCTACTGCTTTAAAATTAAAAATATTAATTCCATTTTTTATTTTTAAATTCTTAGAAAAAGAATAATCATCATTTACTTGTACATCTTCTCCATCAATTTTAAGACTTATAGGTTTACTAGTAAATGCACCTGATAAATTATATGTACCATCTTCATTTAAATCATCTTTATTAAGATAAATAGAATTACTTGTTGTAAATGGGTCTTCATTAATATCTAAATACAAGAAAAAAGCATTCTGTAAATCTTGTCTTCTTTCATATATTTTTATTTGTTTCTTTTCACTTCTATTTCCTAATTCATCAAACACATCTAACTCTATAATGTTCACAGCATTGCCATTTTTTAAAGTTATAGTTATTATATTATTTTCATCTGAAGTAGCTTCTACTCTTCTTGTGTCACAATAACCAGCATTTATATTAGTAGCTATACATGAAGTTGTTGATATATCATTTACCTTTAATTTAAATGTAATATCTTCACCTTCTTTAAAAGCAAAATTACCAAGTTCATCTTTTTCACATATAATTTCATAAGTTGGTGCTGTAGTATCTGCTATTACATTATAAGCCTTATTGTATATACAATTATTTTTACTATCCCATGCCTTTACTTGTAAAATATTATATCCTTCATTAAGAGATATATTGTCTTCTATACTTAAATTATTTATTTCAACTTCCTTATTATTTATAGTTACCTTTGATACATCTTTTCTAACAGTTCCTTTAATATCATAATTTTTAGTGTTAAGTCTTATTTCATCATATAAATTTTCAAATTGTATTGCATCAGTACTACTAACTAACACTCTAGAAACAGTTGTATTTCCTACAGTATCTACAATACCAATCATAGCGCTTTCAATATCTTCATTTGCCATTTGAACTATTGCAGAATAAATGCCATCATTATTAGGTTTAACATCATCAATTTCCATTATCTTGCTATCATTTAAAGCAATCATTATTTTTTTATTAGATACTTCAGAAAGTTCATCTTCTGCTCTCCATTGAATTTTATAACTTGAATCAGATAAGCTTTGAATAGAAGCATCACTTATTTTTGGTCCAGTTGTATCAACTTTTAAAGGCATGTCTATTATTTGTTCTTTAGCATTTTCTAAATATCCTTTTGCTCTAACCCTTATATAATACTTACCATCTTTAACTACTTCTTCTTTACCTGTTTTTGTATTATAAACTTTTCCATTCCATCTTGAGTCATAAAAACAATTTTTAAAACTTCCAATTACATTTTTATTTACATCACTTAATTTTTCTAAAGTTTTTATTACATTTTTATTGCTATCTAAAACTTCATAGGTCATTTCCTTTGAATTTCTTAGTCTAAATATTCTTGCATCTACAGTATCAAATTTGTCATCCCCATTAGGCGATATAGCAACCTTTTCTTTATTTACTGAACCAGCTGGAAGAACTCCTGATTCCCCATTCTCAGTTCCATAATAATAGAAAAAACTTGCATATTTACCTGTACTTAATCCAAGACCTGTTGCTTTATATAATGAAGATTCCTCATAACAAGGGTCATCCATAATTTTCTCACTATCCCAATCTCCATAAAAGCCTAACACAGGCACATTTAAACTAATTCCATCCTTATTTTTTAAAGCTATATATCCTTCTACATAATTATTTTTCTCTAATGTATTTGGAATTGTTACCTTTCCTGTAACTTCTACTTCTGAATTTCCTTTAACAGTCACACTACTTGTAGAAAAACTTATTTTTGCTCCTTCTATTTTTATTTCTTTAACTAAATCATTTTCTACAGTTTCTGTATATAAATCTTCATCCTTTAAAGAATATGTTACAGATTCATTTCCATAATTTTTTAACTTTATTTTAAATGAGGCCTCATTTCCTATATTTAAAAGTCTTACATAAGCATTTCCATCTTCATTTACTGCAGTTACATTATTTTTTATTGCTTTTTCAACCTTCATCATACCAGATCCCTGTTGTCTTGGAGAAAATGGTATATTATCATCATTTATTAATGGTTCTGCAGTATTCATTAAAGCTATTTTTATATAATTAGTAAGATTAATTCCTGATAAATTTATATTTTTTTCTTTTATTCCTTCTTTCAAAAGCATAACTGCTCCTGCTACAGCTGGAGATGACATAGATGTTCCACTCATTGCACCATGTTCTCCATTTCCAAGAGTTGAATATATATCCCCTCCTGGTGCTGATATTTCTGGTTTAAGTTGAAAATTTGGTGTTGGACCCCAGGAAGAAAAGTTATTAATGTCTTTACCATTTGTTCTTTCTACTAATCCATTACTTTCCTCTATCTTAAATTTATTATCTCCACTTTCAATACTTGAAATAAACATTTTTCCTTTATTAGGTCCAATAGAAATTAGTGGTATTGTAATATCAGAATAAAGATAATATGTAAGCATAGAACTTGAAGATTGTATTAATACTAAGGCTTTTCCACCCTTACTAACTACACTATCATATATATTTGTCAAAGTATTTGTTTGATTATTAATATCAGAAGAATTTATAAATACTACCTTATTAGTTATATCATTTAATTGTTCATCTCTTCCTTCATAACAATAACAAAATTCATTTTCTTCTTTTAGAAAATATAAATCAGATGTAAATTCTGTACTTGTTTCACTGCTAGATACATAATTTATAAACTTTGTTGATATACTAGTTCCTTTAGTTGAAACAAATCTTAAATAATTTGAAGGTATATCATATTCATTTTCTGCTGAAGCAACAGTTATTGTATTATCTGATATATAATCAAGAGTTGCTGTATCTTTAAGACCATATGGATTATTTAAATCATGTGAAAATAACTCCGAAGTTGACACAGAATCATTACCTGCAGAATTTACAATAACTACACCCTTTTCTGCTGCTTTATCAAGAGCTTTTCTCCAAAGGGAATTTTCATTTTGAGTATCAGAAAGTCTTCCAAAACTCATATTTACTACATCTGCATTAAGTTCTACAGCATCTTCTAAAGCTTCAATACAACAATCTAAAAAATTATCAGTATCTCTTGTGCTAAAGACCTTCATAACTAAAACTTGAGCATTTGGTGCCATTCCTCTTATAGAATCTTCATTCACCTCTGCTTCATCATTATATTCTTGTCCATTTGCAGCAGCAATTCCTGCAACATGATTTCCATGGTTTGTAACATCCGTAGATACATCATTATCTTTATCTACATAATCATATACAAAAGGAACCTTATCATTATAATATTTTCCCTTGCCTAGTTCTTTTATCTTACTTTCTGCTTGTCCTTTGGTTATTTTTAAATTACTACTATCTATGTTTTCAAACTCTTCCATGCCTAAATCCATACCAGAGTCTAAAACTGCAATAACCATTCCTTTACCAGTATAACCATAATCGTGCCAGGTACTTTGAGCTTCTGTAGTTTTAACTGATGAATACATTTTTTCATCTATTTCCACAGCCTTTTCTACAGATACTACTTTATCTAGTTTTTTAATTTTTTCCATATCACTAGCTTTACCAGTTATTGAAAAGCCACAAACTAATGTATCAAAAACCTTTTCTACTTCATTACCTGTTATACTCTCTGCTTTTTTAAGTATATCCTCATCCATTTCACTTAATTCTACAATAATTCTTACTTCTTCATCATTATTGTTTTCTTCAATTTCATTAGAATTACTTTTTTCACTATTTTCATAATAGTTTATACTATCTTTTAACTTTTCCTCCATTTGATTTTTTATATTTTCTATTTTTGCACTTGCAGGAGTTATTCCTACAAATAAATTTACTGTTAAGATAACAGTTGTAATTAATGAAAATATTCTTTTATTTTTCATAAAATCCCCCCAATATTTAGTAAACAGTTACATTAATGCTTCTATTATATTCTTTTATTTTTTCATTTTCAAGATTTATACATAATGTTACATTTATATGCAAATAAGTGTATATTTTTATAATATGTTTAAAACATTAATGTATATAAAGATAAAGGTGCATTGAAAAATCAATGCACCTTTATATGTTTAAGTTTATTAAATTTTATCCAAAGTATCTCTTTAATAGTCCTTCAAATGCTTTACCATGTCTTGCTTCGTCTCTAGCCATTTCATGAACTGTATCATGGATAGCATCTAAGTTTGCAGCTTTTGCTCTCTTAGCTAAATCAAATTTTCCTGCTGTTGCTCCATTTTCTGCTGCAACTCTTAATTCTAAGTTCTTCTTAGTTGAATCTGTAACAACTTCTCCTAATAATTCAGCAAATTTTGCTGCATGTTCTGCTTCTTCATAAGCTGCCTTTTCGTAGTATAGTCCGATTTCTGGATATCCTTCTCTATGAGCTACTCTTGCCATTGCTAAGTACATTCCTACTTCTGTACATTCTCCTTCAAAGTTTGCTCTTAAATCTTCCATTATATCTTCTGATGAACCTTGTGCTACTCCTACTACATGTTCTGCTGCCCAAGATAATTCTCCTGCTTGTTCTTTAAATTTATCTGCTCCTACTCCACATACTGGACATTTTTCTGGTGCTGCTTCACCTTCATAAACATAACCACATACTGTACAAACGAATTTTTTCATAATCTTTTCCTCCAATCTCTTTATTATTATTTATTTCATTTTTGTTTTATTTATCCTTTTGACAGTTTTTATTATATAATAATTATTATCCATTGTAAATAGTTTTTTTAAAATTTTTACTTATTTTTTTATTTTATTGGCTTAAACTTAAACATTATTCTTTCTATAAATGATAATTCACTCATATTCTTTCTTGCTTCTTTATTATTAGGATTTATTTTTAAAGCTTTCTTTAAATCTGCTTTTGCAAGTTTCTTTAATCCTATATTTGTGTATACAAGTGCTCTTCCTATGTAATATTCTTCATTTTCAGGTTCTAATTCTATACATCTTGAATATTCAAGTATAGCTTCTTCATGTCTTCTCATTTTTACAAAACATATAGCTTTTTTCCAATCACAATATACATAATATGAATCAATAGCTAATGCTCTTGAATAATAATCAATAGCTTCTTGATATAAATCTTGTTTAAGATATAAGTCTCCTATATTACTTAATGCTGTTTTTTCATTTGGGTGAAGTTCTAAAGCTAATTTATAATCTTCTAAAGCAAGTTTAAAATTATCAATAGCTTCATAAGCTACTCCTCTATTATTATAGTATTCTTCTAAAGGATTTTCTGATAATTCTATTGCTTTTGTATAGTCCTCTATTGCTTCCATATATTTTTTTTGATTTGCATAAGCAATTCCTCTTTCATTATATGCTTCTACAAGATTTTCATCTTTTTCTATTGCTTTTGTAAACCACTCTATAGCATCTAAATATTGTTCTCTTTTTATAAATACTTTTGCTACATAATAATATGCTTTTGCATATTCTTTATTTACTTGAATAGCATCTTGGAAACTAATATATGCATCATCAAAGTTTTCTTGAGCAAAATATGTAATACCTAAATCAACATAAGCTTCTACATATTTTTTATCTACTTCTATAGCCTTTTTATACCATTCAATAGCTTTTGTATAATCTTTTAATGAATAATATGTTTTCCCTAATTCATCAAATGCATTTGCATCTGGTGGTAACATTCCTATAGCTTTATCAAAATCCTTTATAGAGCTTTCTAATTCTCCAGTAGACCTATAAACCTCTCCTCTTCCAAGATAAGCATCAATATATTCATCATCTATTTTTATAGCTTGGCTAAACCATCTTATTGCATTATTATAATATCCACCTTCAGCATTAGATTTACCAAGGTGATAATATGCAAAAGCATTCTTTGGTGCTAATTCTATTGCTTTTCTAAAAGAATTTATAGCTTGTTCTAATTCACCAATATCATCATAAACTAGTCCCATATTTACATAAGCATTTGCTAAATCATTATCTAATTCTAATGCTTTATTAAAATATTCCATAGCCTTATCATATTCTTTTTCTATATAATAAATTTCTCCAATTTCATTATATATATTTGCTTGATTTGGATTTAACTTTAATGACTTATTAAAATTCTTAAGAGCATCTGTATATTCTTCTTCTCTTTTACATATCATAGCTATTTCATAATAAGTTTCAAAATTCTTATCATCTAACTCTACTGCTTTTTCATAGTCTTCCTTAGCCTTTATATATTCTTCTAATACTTTATAAACTTCAGCTCTCTCTATATAATATGAAGCTATATTTTCATCTAATTCTATAGCTTTTGTATAATTTTCTATTGATTCATCAAAGCTTTTCTTTTTATATTTTATATATCCAATTCCCTCATATACTTTTGAATTTTTATCATCAAACTTTAATGATTGGTCATAACAATTTAATGCTTTTATATATTTTCTTATAGCTTGCAATGCTTTTCCTTTTTGATAGTATATATTAGCATTATCTATTCCTAATGATATTCCTTTATCTGCTACCTTAATAGCATCTTCATAATCTTCAAGTTCTACAAGAATCTCAGCTTTTACTTCATATAATTCTGAAATATTAGGGGATAATTCTAAAGCCTTGTTACAAGAATCTAATCCTTCTAGATACTTTTTCATTTTACATAATATTTTTGCCTTATTTTTATATGCATTTATTCTCTTATCATTTATTGAAATTGCCTTTTCACAAGCTTCTAATGATTTTTCATACTTTCCAGCCTTATATAAAATTTCTGCCATTTTATCATATACATAATCGTTCTCTTCATTTTCACCTATAAGTTTTTTATAGCACTCTAAAGCTTCCTCATCTCTATTTAAATCATTTAAAATATTAGCTTTATATTCATAAATTTCTTTATTTTCCGGGTCAATTTCTAAAGTTTTATCAAAATATTCTAAGGCTTCTTCATTTCTACCTAAATTTCTTAATAATTTACCTTGTAAAAAATATAACTTTTCTTTCTCAACATTTTCATTATCTTCAAGAGTCTTTAAAATTTCAGAACATTTTTCATATTCATTAGCTTTTAAATAACAATCCACTAAATAGAAGTTTTCCTTTTCTGTTCTAGTTTCCTTGTTTTCATACTCTTCTATAAGAAATCCATTTAAACTTGATATTATAGCAGATATTTCCCAATCTCCTTCTGTATCCTTAGCAATTATATTATATAAATCAATTGCTTCTTCAAAATAATCTAAAGCATAACAACAATCTGCAAGTTCTCTAACTACATTAAGATTTTCTCTATCAAATACTAATGCTTTTTTATAATCATCATAGGCTTTTTCTAACTCTCCTATTCTTTTATAAGCCTCTGCTCTTTTTAAATAACATTCTTTACTTTTATATGGGTCTAAATCTATTGCATCAGTAAATAATTCTATGGCCTCTTCTACTTTATCACACTTCAAAAAATATATTCCTTGAAGTAAATTCATAACTTCTCTATCTTCATCCTCTAAATCCATTTGATTTAACATTACTTTTAAATCAAATAAATTTTTATCCTTTAAGCTATAAACATCTATTGTCTCCATCCTTAACCCTCCTAATGTCTTAGTTCCTATAGATTAAACTGTGATATAGCTGATACTATATCTTTATAAATACTATCTTCTTTAAGTTCAGAATCACATTTTTGCATATTATTTTTGAATTTATTAACAAATTCCATAGGTTTTCTACCTACTGCATTTTCTTCTCCAATAGCTTCCATGCAAGTAGTTACAAACTTTTCTTTTTCTCTCATTTCATTATATATATATAATTTAGCTCCATATACAACTAAGTCTTTTCCTTCATTAATTTCTATTGCCTTGTCAATAGTTTCTATAGCAGCTGAATAATATACCATCTTACATAGTGAAATTGCTTTTAAGAAATATGCCCTTATACAATTTTTATTATATTTAATTGTTTCATCTGCATATTTAATTGTTTCTTCATAATTAGCCATATCTTTAAGGATTGCTGCCTTCTCTACAAAAACTCTATAATCCTTAACATTATTTTCTATTGCTTCATCACAAGCTTCTAAAGCTTCATCTGTTCTTCTAAGCTCTAATAATAATTTTATTTTATTTACATGGGCTTCTGAAAAATTCGGAACTTCTTTTATTGCTAAATCATAATATTTTAAAGCAACATCTTTCTTTCCATTACCATAGAATATTTTTCCCTTATTATTATAAGAAATTTCCTTATCATAATTTACTCTTAAAGACTTATCAGTATATTCTAAAGCTTCATCATATTTTTGCAATCCAATTAATGCAGAAGCCATATTATTATATACCCATACACAATCTGGATTATATTTTAATGCCTTTTCATAATTATCATATGCCCCTTGGTAATCTCCTTTTCTTTCAAGAAGATTTCCTTTATATATAAATGCATCTGGGTCTTTAATTCCAATTTGAATTATAATATCAAAATATGGCATTGCTTTTGCATCTTCATTCATTTCCATAAATATTTTTCCAAGGTATAAGGAATTTTCAACAGAACCAGTAGTACCCGCCATAGGTTTTATTATTTCATAAGCTTCTTCTAATTGACCTAATAGTAAATGACTTTTTATTAAACTCATCTTTTCTTCTATATTAATTTCATCTTGTGGTATTTCATTTATATCTTCAATAACAAATTTATTAGCACTTACAAAACAATCCATAACTTCTTTAGTTTTATAAACATGAACTATTTTTTCATATAAATTTCTAGCATATTCATAATTTCCCAAGTCAAGATAAAGCTTAGCTAGTACACTTTTATATTCATAATTATCCTTATCTAAAGTTATTGCCTTTCTAATATCTTCATAAGCCCCTTCTAACTTTCCCATAATAGTTTTATATCTTCCTCTTAAATAATAAGCTAAGGCATTAGCTTCATCTTTTTCTATGGTTTCTGAAATCTTTTCTAAGGCTTTTTTAATATTATCTCTATTTTCATAATACTCAGCTTCTAAAACCATTACATCAACATTTTCACTATTTATTTCCTTTAACTTTCTAATGCAATTTAAAGTTGTGTATAAATCTTTTTTATCTATAGAATCATATGCTTCATTATATAATTCTATAAATCTATCTTTTAATTCACCTAAATTTTCTTTATCATCTCTATTTAAACTTATAACTCTATTATCTTTATACATAAATTTTTCAATACCAATACATATTTGGTATCAATTCCTCCTTTCATGAAAAACTTCAAAAGAATTCCTTAATATTAATAATACACTATTTTTTGATAATTCTCTACTTTCTATTCACTCCTTAATAAATATTTTATAAAAGTTTTTCTAATTTCAGCTTTAAAGAGTAAATTTGTTTATGTTTATTAAAAATTTCTTTTTAAATATCTAAAAATTCTAAAAACTATGTTTTACCTTATTAAAAGAAATGATTATTAAAGCTACTTAAAGCCCTAAAAAAATTTTTTATTTATTTACTAAAAAATACTTTTATTTTATCACCACCTTTGGTAAAATTTATATCATAGTAAGCTTATTTTAGTACGCTTATCTATGGTAGTTATATCTTCAATTGTTAGGGGGTCTCGTCGAAAAGATTCTAAAAATCTTGAAGATATTTCTTTTATGCCCATTTTAAGTACTTTAATAGCTTTGCTACCGTATTCCATTAATTGTCTTAATATATCTTTTGTATTATCAAATAGTGATTTTTCATAGCATTATTGTCTAATGAACATGCATGTGTTATGTCATATCTAATATTTTTCTGATTGTTGAAACCTTCATTTTCTATTTTCCATCTACTTCTTCCTGCATTTGAAATTACAAATACATTACTATTTGTAATTTTTATATCCGTAACAAAAACAAAGTTTTTTTCATCCTTGCCTTTGATTTCTGTAGTTTCTACTAAATTTACTGGAATATCATAATAATAAATTTCATTAACATATTCATGTGTAATACTTTTACAAGCATCTTGTACACTAACTTTAGAAGAATCCATATTTTTAAGTTCAACAAATTCGTCCCATAAATTTTTTGCACGACCTTCTTTAAATCTAAAAATAAATCTCCAATTATATTCATTACAAATATCATAAATAGGTTTGCATGAATAAAGGCTATCCCCTAAAATACAAATTGGGAGTTTTTTAAATTTATTTTTTAACTTCTTTAGTAGTCTTTTTGCAGCATTAATTTCACAATCCTGTTTATCATATTCTACATTTTCATTTTCAATAAATTCTGTAGCTACGCTAAACGCCATATTACCTACTATTAACTTAGCTTCTAACACATTGTGAAAGTAATCTATTCTTTCTACTTTTCCTGTATCTTTATTTTTATATGTTCTTTTTAAGCAATGTTCACAATGCTCTTTATCAAAACTTGCAATTTGTGTACCATCAATAGCAATACACCAATATTCATCATTAAGACGCATTCCTTCAAGTGCTCTTTTCTTTAATAAACTTCTTATCATATAATCTCTTATTTTTTCAAGTTCTTCACATTCTAATTTTTTTAAAAAATTATTTATTGTATCATAATGTGAAATTTCTTCTAAATTCTTTATTTCTAATATTTTAGAAATATTATTTATAGCATCATCAGTATTAAAATCTTTTGTCATTCTATTCATACTTGATATTCCAACTATATTTTTCATAATTACTGTTAATAATAATATTTCCGGCTCATATGTAATATAGCTTGTATGTCTAACTTCTTTAACTAGTCCTAATTTTTTAATAAAATCACTGAAAAAGTGTTTTTGAATTTTTATAAATTCAGCTAGAAAATTAATTTTAGATTCTTTTTCTCGTTTTTGTTTTCTTGTAACTTTTTGCATAATAAAATCTCCATAAATGTAGTTATAGTGTGATTTCTCACAATATAATTATATAATAATTTATTACATTTATAGAGAATATTTTCTCGAAAATTATTTACTCTTTAAAGCTGGAATATTTTAGTAGCTCCAATTGATATCTTTATTTCTGATAATGAATTAGAAGATACAATTTCATTAATAATTTCTTTTTTATCATTTAATTGAATAGCTTGAAATATTGGTTCTTTATGCTGATTATTGCTAATCCTTTTTTTATGATAGTAAAATTGGCTCTTATTTAGATTATTTGTAGTACAATATTCCTTTATACTTATATCATTATTTTCTTTATAATAAAGATTAACAGCTTCTTCCCATTCTTTATTGTTTAATTTCTTATACATAAAAATCCTCCATAAAATTAATACTTACTTAATTTTACTAAGAAAATTATATTTTATATATACGTGAAATCTTTGACGCTTACCTTTAAAAATAAAGGCATAGCATTAGATAAACCTAATATTAAAGTTTTAACCCATCAAAGCAATAAAACATATTGTGCTTTGATAGGTTAATTTTATCATCATAAATATTAAATTTTTATGTATCAATTCTTTTACGCTTACAGAATTAATATCTATCAGCTAAATATATATTAATTCTACATTAAATTGATAATTTAAATTTAAATACTAATACCCATATTTATATTTTTTATACACCACTTTACACTATTACAAAATTCACATTATATTATAGAGTTTGTGATTAAAAACTATAAATATATCTAGTTTTTCTTCTTATCATCATTTACTTTATCATAAAATCTTGAACCAGGATTAGGCATATTAAAAAGAGCTTTACCCCCAATAATAGCAAATACTATAATAAAAATAAGCATTAATAAGAATTCCATATAATTTCCTCCTAATAAATTTAATGATTTTGTTAAGTTAACATTATATAGACAATCGCTTCAATAAGGATTTACAATAAAATTATAAAAAACAATATTTCCCCTTGAAAGGAGCGATTGTTATGCATAATTATTTATACTTTTGAAAAAATTACTTGTCCTCGTTGCTT
>OLNP01001485.1_pt1 | contig 19743 bp, 10 predicted proteins | sample 1671951 | NCBI WGS metagenome assembly OLNP01 (sample SAMEA3136629, study PRJEB25190) | human gut metagenome | biome: human gut; feature: human-associated habitat; material: faeces | place: Austria | collected 2013
AAGGTCGACGGTTATCTGCGTGCCGGTGACGTACGCTTTGCTGACTTAAACGGTGACAATGTGATTGGGGCCGGAGCTGGAACAGTAGACGATCCTGGTGATAAACAAATCATTGGAAACACAACTCCCAGATACAGTTATTCTTTCCGTCTGGATGCGAGCTGGAACGGTTTCGACGTATCCGCTTTCTTCCAGGGAATTGGTAAAAGAGACTGGTACCCATCTTATAGTACCACCTCACAGGGAGCAAATTCATTCTGGGGACCATATTCTTTCCCTTCTACCTCATTTGTAGAAAAATCATTTCCGGAAGACTGCTGGACAGAAGACAACAGAAATGCTTTCTTCCCACGTATCAGAGGTTATCAATCCTATTCAGGCGGTTCACTCGGCACCGTAAACGACCGATATATACAGAATATCGCTTATCTGCGTTTCAAGAATCTCTCTATTGGATATACACTGCCTATCAGTAAACGTATTTTTGAAAAGGTTCGTGTTTACGTATCGGGAGAAAATCTATACTATTGGTCGCCTCTGAAGAAGCATAACAAAACTATCGACCCGGAATTGGCAATCTCCAGTAGCACTTACTCATCCAACACGGGTTCGGGATATGCTTACCCGCGTGTTTACACTGTTGGAGTAGATATAACTTTTTAATTAATGACTAATCAGATATAGTATGAAAGCTATCAACAAAATAATAATTCTGGGAATGGCCGTAGCCCTATTCAATAGCTGTGACCTGACACTCCTACCGGAAAATGCAGTGACACCAGAGAATTACTTTCAAAACAAATCCGATCTGGAATTATGGACCAATCAATTTTATACCTTACTGGACGAGCCAGATGCTTCAGCCGGTACAAATGCAGATGATATGATCGACAAAGGCATGGGACAGGTAATTGAAGGAACCCGTTCGGCTGCCAGCGAAACCGGATGGTCATGGACCAAACTCCGCCACATTAATTACTTCCTGCAACATTCTTCCAACTGTGATGATGAAACCGCCCGCAATCAATATAATGGAGTGGCCCAATTCTTCAGAGCTTATTTCTATTTCGTAAAGGTACGCCGTTATGGAGATGTACCCTGGTACGATCAAGTGCTGGGTTCGGAAGATCAGGAATTATTAGTCAAAGCCAGGGATTCCCGCGAGTTTGTGATGAATCAAGTACTCAAAGATTTCCAAGATGCCGCTACCAGTTTGCCGACCAAAAGCACAGAAACTCGGAACACAAGAGTCACTAAATGGGCGGCATTGGCATTTGCCAGTCAAGCTGCACTTTATGAAGGGACTTATCGGAAATACCATGGACTGGATAATTATGAGAAATACCTGGAAATTGCAGCAAGCACTGCCCGGCAGTTTATTGACGAAAGCGGCTTCAGCCTGTATAAAGAAGGAACGGAACCTTACAGAGATATGTTCTGTGCCGACAACGCCAAAACCACAGAAGTCGTACTGGCAAGAGCTTATAACTTCGAAGGTTTGCAATTATCACACTCCGTACAATTCAGCATCGCTAACCTGCAAATGGGATTTACCCGCCGGTTTATGAATCACTACCTGATGGCGGACGGAACACGTTTCACTGATAAACAAGGATATGAAACAATGTTTTACACAGACGAGGTGAAAAACCGCGATCCACGCCTGCAACAAACCGTACTTTGTCCGAACTATATCCAAAAAGGAGAAACAACCGTGACCGCCAATGACTTAACTGCTTATTGCGGCTACAGACCTATCAAATTTGTAGGTACCAAAGATCATGACGGAGCCGCTAAAAGTACCTCCGATTGGCCTTTGATGCGAGCAGCGGAAGTCTACCTGAATTATGCCGAAGCCAAAGCCGAACTGGGAACACTCAAACAAGAAGACCTGGATATCTCTATCAATAAAATTCGAGAACGGGCTAAAATGCCGGATCTGAATCTTACGGATGCCAACAGTAACCCTGATCCTTATCTGGCAGCTTGCTATCCGAATGTTGAGCAGGGAACGAATAAGGGCGTCATTCTCGAAATCCGTCGCGAACGTACAATTGAACTAGTAATGGAAGGGTTGAGACAATGGGATTTATTCCGTTGGAAAGAAGGTAAACAAATGTTCAATCATTACGTACCTTACTACGGTATTTATGTTCCCGGAGTAGGAACATACGATATGGATGGTGACGGGAAGCCTGATCTGGAAATCTACGAAACCACAGCGACCTCCCATAATAAAAAGAAACTGGATAAGGACATCTATCTCTCCAACGGAACATCCGGTTATATTATCGGATTCCCCAAAGTTACTTATGGCAAAGACTGGAAAGAGGAAAGAGACTACTTATGGCCTATCCCTGCTGACCAGCGCGTACTTACACAAGGCATTCTAACCCAAAATCCGGGTTGGGAAGATGGACTAAGCTACTAACTAACTCTTTATTTATTTCTTCATCAGAAGGTGTATCGGAAGATAATCGATACACCTTCCCATTACTATCGCCTTTCACTAGGCTATCAAATCCTACCACCATGTTAAAACAACTTATCAAATTTTATCACATCAGCACTCCTGCGACTCCTCTTAAAAAAGACAAGAAAAAACTTAAAAGATTGCAGTGGGCTACCTTTCTTTCCGCCACAGCCGGATATGGTATTTATTATGTCTGTCGGCTAAGCCTGAATGTAGTAAAGAAACCGATTGTTGAAGAAGGAATCTTTTCAGAAACAGAGCTCGGTATTATCGGAGCAGTGTTATTTTTCACCTATGCTATCGGAAAATTCACTAACGGATTTCTGGCAGACCGCAGCAATATCAGGCGTTTCATGTCCACCGGACTGCTAATTACAGCCCTGGCAAACTTATGCCTAGGATTCACCCACTCTTTCATTCTATTCGCCATATTATGGGGAATCAGCGGATGGTTTCAGTCAATGGGGACTGCTTCTTGCGTAGTCGGATTATCCCGTTGGTTTGAAAATAAGAAACGGGGATCGTTCTATGGCTTCTGGTCGGCAAGCCACAACATCGGGGAAGCAATGACTTTCATTATTGTCGCCTCCATTGTCAGTGCTTTAGGATGGAGATACGGTTTCATTGGAGCCGGAAGTATCGGAATAATCGGGGCATTAATCGTCTGGAGATTCTTTCATGATTCTCCGGAAAGTGAAGGGCTGCCTACCGTCAATCATCCACAAATGCAAAGTGAAACAGGTGATGCTGCCGATTTCAACAAGGCACAACGGCAAGCTCTAATGATGCCCGCAATTTGGATACTTGCCATTTCGAGTGCATTGATGTACGTCAGCCGCTATGCCGTAAACAGCTGGGGAGTCTTCTATCTGGAAACCCAGAAAGGATATTCTACACTGGACGCCAGTTTTATCATTTCTATCGGTTCGGTTTGTGGAATTATCGGTACAATGTTTTCCGGTGTCATCTCCGACAAGTTTTTCAGTGGGCGCAGAAATGCTCCTGCACTCATCTTCGGTCTGATGAATGTAATGGCACTTTGTCTGTTTCTATTAGTTCCGGGTGTCCACTTTTGGGTAGACGCGTTATCCATGGTACTGTTCGGTACTGCGATCGGAGTACTCCTCTGTTTCTTGGGCGGATTGATGGCAGTTGACATTGCTCCCCGGAACGCTTCAGGTGCAGCATTAGGAATCGTAGGTATTGCCAGTTACATCGGGGCAGGTATACAGGATATTATGAGCGGTATTCTCATAGGAGGGCATAAAAGCATTGTCGATGGCAAAGAAATCTATGACTTTTCTTATATCAATATTTTTTGGATCGGAGCCGCATTACTCTCCGTCTTTTTTGCTTTATTGGTATGGAATGTGAAATCAAAGGATTAACAGAACTGTCAGTATCATAAAAAACGTGAGTTCTTTTCGTCCTCATATGAATTTATTTCGTATTTTTGCGTGGACATCCCCTTTTTTGATGTTCAGGAAGATAATTTGTTGTTAAAGCAAAGCGAAGATTGATATATGAGTGACGAAATCAACGAGATAACGGAAGGACATTCAGACTACAAACCGGCGGACACGCGGGACGAAAACGTAAAGCATCAGTTAACAGGCATGTACCAGAATTGGTTTCTGGACTATGCTTCATACGTTATACTGGAACGTGCCGTGCCTCATATCAATGACGGTTTAAAGCCTGTGCAACGACGTATTTTACATTCAATGAAACGTCTGGACGACGGACGGTATAATAAAGTGGCTAACATTGTGGGACACACCATGCAGTTCCACCCTCACGGTGATGCTTCTATCGGAGATGCCCTGGTACAGTTGGGACAGAAAGACCTGTTGATCGATTGTCAGGGTAACTGGGGTAATATCCTCACCGGAGACGGCGCAGCTGCTCCCCGTTATATCGAAGCACGCTTGTCCAAGTTTGCGCTGGATGTTGTCTTCAATCCCAAAACTACCGAATGGAAACTTTCTTATGACGGACGAAACAAGGAACCGGTCACTCTTCCTGTGAAATTCCCGTTATTATTAGCACAGGGAGTGGAAGGTATCGCCGTGGGACTTTCTTCAAAAATTTTACCACACAATTTCAATGAACTTTGTGATGCCTCTATCAGCTATTTACGCGGAGAGGAATTCCAACTATATCCTGATTTCCAGACAGGAGGCTCTATCGATGTAGCCAAATACAACGACGGAGAGCGTGGCGGAGCCGTGAAAGTACGTGCCAAGATCAACAAGATTGATAATAAAACGCTTGCTATCACAGAAATTCCATACGGAAAGACGACTTCGACAGTGATCGACTCTATCCTGAAAGCTGTTGATAAAGGAAAGATCAAAATTCGTAAGGTAGACGACAATACGGCTGCCAACGTAGAAATATTAGTGCACCTCGCACCCGGCACCTCATCAGATAAAACGATTGATGCTCTGTACGCTTTCACTGACTGTGAAGTAAGTATCTCGCCCAACTGCTGTATTATCGATGACAGTAAGCCACATTTCCTCACTGTGAGCAAAGTCCTGAAAAAGTCGGCAGACAATACGATGGATTTGCTGAAGCAGGAGCTGGAAATCAAGAAAGGAGAAATTCTGGAATCCCTGCATTTCTCTTCTCTCGAAAAGATATTTATCGAAGAACGCATCTATAAGGATAAAGAGTTCGAGCAATCCAAAGACATGGATGCAGCCTGTGCACATATCGACGAACGTCTGACACCTTACTATCCGACATTTATCCGTGAAGTTACGAAAGAAGATATTCTCAAGTTGATGGAAATCAAAATGGGGCGTATCCTGAAATTCAACTCAGACAAAGCAGATGAACTGATCGCCAAGATGAAAGAGGAAATTGCCGAGATTGATAACCACCTGGCTCACATCGTGGATTATACCGTCAACTGGTATCAGATGCTGAAGAACAAATACGGCAAGAATTTCCCGCGCCACACGGAATTGCGAAACTTCGACACCATCGAAGCAGCCAAAGTAGTAGAAGCAAACGAGAAACTCTATATCAACCGTGAAGAAGGATTTATCGGAACGACCTTGAAGAAAGATGAGTTCGTAGCCTGCTGTTCGGATATCGACGATGTCATTATCTTCTTCCGTGATGGTAAATATATCGTCACCCCCGTTGCCGATAAGAAATTTGTCGGTAAGAACGTTCTTTATGTCAATGTATTCAAGAAGAACGATAAACGTACAATCTACAACGTAGCCTACCGCGACGGAAAAGAAGGAACGACCTACGTAAAACGTTTCGCCGTAACTTCCGTGGTCCGCGACCGCGAATATGATGTGACACTGGGAACTCCCGATTCACGAATTACCTATTTCAGTGCCAACCCGAACGGAGAAGCCGAAATTATCAAAGTGACATTGAAGCCGAACCCGCGTGTACGCCGCATCATCTTCGAGCATGACTTCAGCGAAGTCAGTATCAAGGGACGCCAGGCACGGGGGATAATTCTCACCCGCTTGCCGGTACACAAAATATCCTTGAAACAGAAAGGCGGCTCTACTCTCGGTGGACGTAAAGTCTGGTTCGACCGTGACATACTTCGCCTCAACTATGATGGACGCGGCGAATACCTGGGAGAATTCCAAAGTGACGACTCCATACTGGTTGTACTGAACAATGGTGATTTCTACACCACCAACTTCGATTTGAGCAATCACTACGAAGACAATGTGAGCATCGTTGAGAAATTCGATCCCCATAAGGTATGGACCGCTGCACTTTATGATGCCGATCAACAGAATTACCCGTACCTGAAACGTTTCTGCTTCGAGGCCTCCAACCGCAAACAGAACTATCTGGGAGAGAATAAGAATAACCGTCTCATCTTGCTGACCGATGAGTACTATCCGCGTCTGGAAGTTATATTTGGCGGACACGACAGCTTCCGTGATCCGTTGGATATCGATGCAGATGAATTCATAGCTGTCAAAGGGTTCAAAGCCAAAGGAAAACGCATCACGACCTATACCGTGGATACGATCAACGAACTTGAACCGACCCGCTTCCCCGAACCTGAACAAGAGCAGCAGGAAAGCCCGGAAGAGGAACCGGAAAATCTGGACCCGGACAGTGATAAGAGCGAAGGCGATATTATTGATGAGATCACCGGGCAGATGAAATTATTCTGATGAAGAAAAAACTAATATACTTGGGGCTGACAGGATGCATCCTGTTCGCCCTTTGCACCAGATTACAAGCGCAGATTGACAGTCTGCAAACCCATCGGTATGTAACACGTGCCACCATGTACGGTGTAGGATTTACCAACGTATTCGACACCTATCTTTCACCGCAGGAATACAAAGGAATTGACTTCCGTATTTCCCGCGAGACGATTCGGATGACTAAGTTATTCGATGGAAATGTGTCTGTGCAGAATTTCTTTCAGGCAGACATCGGTTATACCCATAACCGTGCCGATAACAATAACACCTTCTCCGGATTAGTCAACTGGAATTACGGATTACACTACCAGTTTCGACTGACGGAGAATTTCAAATTATTAGCCGGAGGATTGATAGATGCCAACGGAGGCTTTGTCTATAATCTCCGGAACACCAACAATCCGGCATCCGCACGGGCATACGTCAATTTGGATGCTTCCGGAATGGCTATCTGGCATTTGAAAATCAAACGGTACCCGATGGTATTACGCTATCAAGTCAATCTACCGGTGATGGGAGTAATGTTCTCACCGCACTACGGACAATCTTACTACGAGATATTCTCTCTGGGAAATTCGAGTGGAGTGATAAAGTTCACCTCCCTGCACAACCAGCCTTCACTGCGGCAGATGCTCTCGGTCGACTTACCGATAGGATATACAAAAATGCGATTCAGCTATCTGGCTGATTTGCAACAATCCAATGTAAACAATATCAAGACACATACCTACTCGCACGTATTCATGGTAGGATTTGTGAAAGACCTATACCGTATCCGAAACAAAAAAGGAACAGCTTTGCCTTCATCGGTCAGAGCCTACTAAGAGAACAAAATTTAATGTTGAAACTTCAAGTGAGATCAATTAAGAATGAGAAATAAGATTAGACAAATGCTTTGGCTGCTCTGCTGTCTTCCGGTATTGACCGGTTGCATCGGAGAAGAAGACTACGCCAATGATCCTGTAGGAAACTTCGAACAACTATGGAAGATCATCGACGAACAGTATTGTTTTCTGGAAGCAAAAGGTATTGACTGGGATGCCGTTCACGACAAATATAGCCCACTGATTATTCCGACAATGTCTAATGACGACCTGTTCGACATCCTAAGCCAGATGCTATACATTTTAAAAGACGGACATGTCAATCTATCCTCTGCCAAACGTACTTCTTTCTACGATGAATGGTATCAGGGTTACGACTGGAACTACCGGGAAGATATTCTCTATCAAACTTATCTGGGCAGTGCCAGCACAGGATACTATACATCCGCCGGTTTAAAGTATAAAATATTCGATAATAATATAGGATATATTCGTTATGAAAGTTTCAGTTCCGGAGTGGGCGATGGCAACTTGGATGAAGTTCTCCTCTACCTGGCCACCTGCAACGGATTAATCATCGATGTACGTGATAACGGAGGCGGAAACCTGACCAACTCCACCCGCATTGCCGCCCGGTTTACCAACGAGAAAACACTTACCGGATATATACAGCACAAAACCGGACCGGGACATAATGATTTCTCCAAGATGGAGCCGATCTATCTGGAACCATCCAACAGCATCCGGTGGCAGAAGAAAGTAATCATTCTGACCAATCGTCGTTGTTATAGTGCCACCAATGATTTTGTGAATGTGATGCGCAGCTTAAACAAGGACAACGAAGAGAAAAGAATCATCCAGTTAGGTGACTGGACCGGAGGTGGTTCGGGACTTCCCTTCTCATCGGAATTACCTAATGGATGGAGCGTCCGTTTCTCCGCCAGTCCGCATTTCGACAAAAACAAGCAACCCTTGGAAGAAGGTATTGAGCCGGACATTGCCATCAATATGTCTGAATCAGATCAACTTAAGCACAAAGACACTCTGATTGAAAAAGCATTCGAAATCTTAAGTGAATAACTTTATTGTCGAATTATTTGCCAAATCAGAAAATCTTCCTATCTTTGCACCGCTAAACAAAAAAGCTACACATGCGGATGTGGCGTAATTGGTAGCCGCGCCAGACTTAGGATCTGGTGGGTCTGGCCGTGAGGCGTGTAGGTTCGAGTCCTATCATCCGCACCAAAAATAAACTATAAGCCTTCAAGATACTATCTTGGAGGCTTTTTAATTAGTTAAACATGAATAAACATCAACTTTGCTGCATCGGTCACATCACATTAGACAAAGTAGTCACTCCTCAAAACACTGTCTACATGCCGGGAGGAACAGCTTTTTATTGCTCACATGCCATCCGCCATTTTAATGATATCGATTATGCGCTGGTAACGGCAGTAGGTGCCACTGAAATGAAAGTTGTAGAGCAGCTGCGCAAAGTGGGTATTAACGTAACTGCCTTACCGAGCAAACACTCCGTATACTTCGAGAACATCTATGGAGCCAATCCGGACGACCGTACCCAACGGGTATTAGCGAAAGCCGATCCGTTCACAGCCAGTCAGTTGAAAGAGATAGATGCGCAAATCTACCATCTCGGCTCTCTGCTGGCTGACGACTTCTCATTGGAAGTAATCAAAGAACTATCTCAAAAAGGGTTGATTGCAGTAGACTCACAAGGCTATTTACGTGAAGTGCGTGACACCCACGTCTATCCGGTGGACTGGACAGATAAGAGAGAAGCCTTGCAATATATTCATTTCCTCAAAGTCAACGAGCATGAAATGGAAGTACTGACCGGTCTTTCCGACCCGCATGAAGCTGCCCGCCAATTATATGAATGGGGAGTGAAAGAAGTATTAGTCACATTAGGCGGCATGGGCTCACTTATCTTCGACGGAAAAGACTTCTATCGTATTCCGGCTTATAAGCCCGGAGAAGTGGTAGACGCAACGGGATGTGGAGACACGTATACCATCGGCTATTTATATCAACGGGTATCAGGTGCCGGCATCGAAGAAGCCGGTCGTTTTGCAGCCGCCATGTCTACATTAAAAATAGAGAAATCAGGTCCTTTCAATGGCAGCAAAGAAGACGTCATTCAATGTATGACCACTGCGGAACAAATGTTTTAAAACAGGAAAGGCATGAACCACACCGGTTCATGTCTGAACTTTTTCAACAGTCTCCTCACCCTTTTGTGTTAAAAACAAGCATTCTCTCTTTTTTCCAAAATCTTTTTTGAATTTCGTTTGTTTCCTTTGTTACTCTCGCCAAAAGACGGCAGAAAAAAGACTTCAACCTAAATAATAACAAATGGAAAAATTTAATGCAATGAGGACTAGACTTTTACAACATCTTCAGAAAAAAGCCATCAGGTCAAGGAGCATCATGACGCTTGTTTGCCTGCTACTGGCCTCTGCATCAGCCTTTGCACAGACAAAGACGGTGACAGGAACAGTGACGGACGCTGCCAATGAACCATTGATCGGCGCATCGGTACTCGTACAAGGAACTTCCACCGGAACCATCACGGACATGGACGGTAAATATTCAATCTCTGTCACTCCGGAGGACGTATTGGCATTTTCATACGTGGGGATGACTTCGCAAACCATTAAGGTGGGGGCACAGAATGTCATCAATGTCACTTTAAAAGAAGATTCACAAGTACTAGCCGAAACAGTCGTTATCGGATACGGTAGTGCAAAGAAAAGAGACTTGACAGGTTCTATCACCAATGTCAAAGGAGAAGAGTTAGCCAACAAACCGGCAATGAATCCGCTGTCTTCCCTTCAGGGGAAAGTGGCAGGTGTGCAGATTGTAAACTCCGGACGAGCCGGATCGGACCCGGAAATCCGTATTCGCGGAACAAACTCCATCAACGGATATAAACCGCTGTACATTGTCGACGGATTATTCAATGACAACATCAATTTCCTGAATCCGGAGGACATCGAATCTATGGAAATCCTGAAAGACCCGTCATCTCTGGCTATCTTCGGTGTTCGCGGTGCGAATGGTGTCATCATCATTACCACAAAGAAAGCCAAAGAGGGACAGACACTGGTCAATATTAATACTTCTTTCGGTTTCAAGAAAGTAGTGGATAAAGTGAAACTGGTGAATGGTTCACAATTCAAGGAACTATATAACGAACAGCTCGCCAATCAGAAAGATGACCCTTTCGATTATACCGGCTGGGATGCCAATACCGACTGGCAAGACGAAATTTTCCAAACTGCTTTCATTACAAACAATAACATCAGTATTACAGGGGCTTCGCCCAAACATAGTTTCTATCTGGGTGTAGGCTACTCTTACGAACAAGGCAACATCGAGCATGAGAAATTCAGCAAGGTAACCATCAACGCAAGTAATGATTATAAGATTACGGACTTTTTGAAAGTCGGTTTCCAATTCAACGGTGCACGTATGCTTCCTGCAGATTCCAAACAGGTGTTGAATGCTCTACGTGCAACTCCTATCGCTCCGGTGTATAATAACGAATACGGATTATATACGGCTCTGCCCGAATTCCAGAAAGCGCAGATCAACAACCCGATGGTAGACGTCGAATTGAAAGCGAATACTACCAAAGCGGAGAACTACCGGGCCTCCGGTAACATTTATGGTGAGGTAGACTTCCTGAAACATTTCACGTTCAAAGCGATGTTCTCCATGGATTATGCGTCGAACAACGGACGGACATATACACCGATCGTAAAAGTATACGATGCCGCTGTCAACGGAGGGATCTCTACTTTGGGAACAGGCAAGACCGAGGTCAGCCAGTTTAAAGAGAATGAAACAAAAGTTCAGAGTGACTACCTGTTGACATACACCAACAGCTTTGATAATGGAAATCATAACCTGACAGCTACCGCCGGTTTTACTACCTATTATAATTCGTTGAGCCGGTTGGACGGAGCACGCAAGCAGGGAGTCGGACTGGTCATTCCGGATAATCCGGACAAATGGTTTGTCAGCATCGGCGATGCGGCTACCGCTACCAATGGAAGTACTCAATGGGAACGCAGTACATTATCCGTACTTGCACGCGTGATCTACAACTATAAAGGTAAATACTTGTTCAACGGTTCTTTCCGCCGGGATGGTTCTTCCGCTTTCTCCTACACAGGCAATGAATGGCAGAACTTCTTCTCACTGGGTGGAGGTTGGTTGATGTCTGAAGAAGAATTTATGAAAGACATCAAATGGCTGGATATGTTGAAAATCAAAGCATCTTACGGTACGTTAGGAAACCAGAACCTGGATAAAGCCTATCCTGCCGAACCCTTATTGACCAATGCTTATTCGGCCGTATTCGGTAAACCGTCCATCATTTATCCCGGATACCAGCTTGCCTATCTTCCTAATCCTAACCTGCGTTGGGAAAAAGTAGAAGCCTGGGAAGCCGGATTTGAAACGAACCTGCTTCGCAACCACTTGCATTTTGAGGGTGTTTACTATAAGAAGAATACCAAAGATTTGTTAGCCGAAGTTCCCGGAATTTCCGGAACTATCCCTGGTATCGGAAACTTGGGAGAGATCCAGAATAAAGGAGTGGAAATGGCTGTCACCTGGCGCGATCAGATTGGTGATTGGGGATATTCCGTCAGTGCCAACCTGACTACTATCAAGAATGAGGTAAAAAGTCTTGTTCAGGAAGGATACTCCATCATTGCCGGAGATAAGCAGCAAAGTTACACAATGGCAGGTTATCCTATCGGATATTTCTATGGTTATAAAGTGGCAGGCGTTTATCAGTCACAAGCAGATATTGACGCATCACCCAAAAATACACTGGCTACCGTTACCCCCGGTGACCTGAAATTCGCCGATGTGAACGGTGACGGAGAAATCACCCCAGAAGACCGTACAATGGTAGGTAACACGACTCCAAAGGTCACTTACGGTTTTTCTCTCGGAGTAGACTACAAGAATTGGTCGTTAGGCATCGACATGATGGGACAAGGTGGAAACAAGATTTTCCGTACATGGGATAACTACAATTTTGCCCAGTTCAACTACCTGGAACAACGCCTGGACCGCTGGCACGGAGAAGGTACGTCCAACACCCAACCGTTGCTGAACACCAAACATTCCATCAACAACCTCAACTCTGACTATTACATTGAGAACGGTAGTTTCTTCCGTATCCGTAATGTACAGTTAGCTTATACGTTCGACAAGAGCTTAATTGCCAAAATACGTCTGCAAGCCCTGAAAGTCTATGTCAACATACAGAACCTGAAGACATGGAAACATAATACCGGATATACTCCCGAACTCGGAGGAACCGCCACCGCTTTCGGAGTAGATAACGGTAGTTATCCTGTACCTGCAGTCTACACCTTCGGTATCAACCTAACATTCTAGTGGCAAGGTGCCACTGCCAGTTTTCCATGCGGAACACAACTTTAATCTTTAAAACTATCATTATATGAAACTGAATAAATATATATTTGCAGCCCTTATTACTTCAACTACATTATTTCTAGGCAGCTGTAGTGACTTTCTGGATCGTAGTCCACAAGGACAGTTTACGGAAGATGATAATCCGAACGCTCTGGTCAACGGTAAGATTTATAATGTCTATACGATGATGCGTAACTATAATGTGACAGCCGGTCCTCCTGCTTTTGCCATCCACTGTTTCCGTTCGGAAGATTCGGAAAAAGGAAGTATCGCCAGCGATGGCTCTGATGTAGCCGAAATGTATGATGATTTTGTGTATACACCGACCAACGGCCTACTGGGTGCTTATTGGGGACAGAATTATGCCATCATCTACCAATGTAATGAGATTCTTGATGCCATTGCAGAAAAAGAAACAGCCGGACAAACAGAAACTGAAGACATCATCAATAAGGGAGAGGCCTCTTTCTTCCGTGCTTATTGCTACTTCAATCTGGTAAGAGCTTTCGGCGAAGTTCCTTTGGTGACTTATAAAATCAACGATGCTTCGGAAGCCAATATCCCGAAGACAAGTGCTGATAAAATCTATGAGCAAATCGACAAGGACCTGAAAACAGCAGAAGAGTCATTGCCGGAAACATGGAGCAGCGAATACACCGGACGACTGACTTGGGGAGCTGCCCGTTCCTTACATGCGCGTACTTATATGATGCGCAACGACTGGAACAATATGTACACAGCCTCCACCGATGTCATCAAAAAGGGGCTCTACAACCTAAAGACTCCGTATAATGAGATTTTCACGGACGATGGTGAAAATAACGGAGGTTCTATATTCGAGTTGCAATGTACAGCTACTGCCGCTCTTCCTCAAAGTACCGTTATCGGCAGCCAGTTCTGTGAAGTACAAGGTGTACGCGGAGCAGGTCAATGGGACTTGGGCTGGGGATGGCACATGGCAACAGAGTATATGGCGCAAGCATACGAACAGGGTGATCCACGCAAAAACTCTACCCTACTCTACTTCCGCCACTCGGACAGCGATCCTATCACACCGGAAAACACCAACGAACCATACGGCGAGTCTCCGGTTTCCCCGGCAATGGGTGCTTATTTCAATAAGAAAGCCTATACCGACCCGGCATTACGTAAAGAATATACCAATAAAGGTTATTGGGTAAACATTCGTCTGATCCGCTACGCAGATGTACTGCTGATGGGAGCCGAATCAGCTAATGAAAAAGGTATTCCGGGTGAAGCAATCGACTATTTGGAACAAGTACGCGCACGCGCCAGAGGCACCAATACCAATATATTACCTAAAGTGACGACTACCGATCAGGGAGAATTGCGTGAGGCCATCCGCCACGAACGCCGTGTGGAATTAGGGTTGGAATTCGACCGTTTCTACGACCTCGTTCGTTGGGGCATTGCAAAAGAAGTGTTGCACGCAGCCGGTAAAACCAATTATCAGGACAAAAACGCACTGCTTCCACTGCCGCAGACAGAGATCGACAAGTCTAAGGGAGTGTTGGTACAGAACCCCGACTACCAATAAGAAAGTTCCTCGGTGCCGAACGGTTGTTTCCTCGGTGCCGAAACTACTGTTCCTCGGTGTCGAACAATGTCCTCCTCGGTGCCGAACATTCAACGCATCAGGAGGACTTTATATGAATAGAGATAAAAGCAACTATAATAATATGATATACAAAAAGTTAAGTCTATCCGTCCTGTTGTTTGCCGCAGGTTTTCTAACCGCGTCGGCACAAAAGTCGCCACAGGATATGGATCGTTTCATCGACGCATTGATGAATAAAATGACGCTGGAAGAAAAAATCGGACAGTTAAACCTTCCTGTCACCGGAGAGATCACTACGGGACAGGCTAAAAGCAGCGACATCGCCGCAAAAATCAAGAAAGGCGAAGTGGGAGGATTGTTCAATCTGAAAGGAGTAGAGAAAATACGTGAAGTACAGAAACAAGCTGTGGAAGATTCCCGGCTGGGTATTCCGTTATTGTTCGGGATGGACGTTATTCACGGATACGAAACGATGTTCCCTATCCCGCTCGGTTTGTCTTGCACCTGGGACATGACAGCCATTGAAGAGTCTGCCCGCATTGCGGCTGTAGAAGCGAGCGCCGATGGGATCTCATGGACTTTCAGCCCGATGGTGGATATTTCACGCGACCCTCGTTGGGGACGCGTATCCGAAGGTAGTGGCGAAGACCCGTTTCTCGGTGCCATGATTGCCGAAGCGATGGTGCGCGGCTATCAAGGGAAAAACATGGAACGGAATGACGAAATCATGGCCTGCGTAAAACACTTTGCGTTATATGGGGCAGGCGAAGCCGGCCGCGACTATAACACCGTGGATATGAGCCGCCAACGAATGTTCAATGATTATATGCTGCCGTATGAAGCAGCCGTTGAAGCGGGTGTAGGCAGCGTGATGGCTTCTTTTAATGAAGTAGACGGTATTCCGGCCACTGCCAATAAATGGCTGATGACGGATATTCTCCGCGGACAGTGGGGATTCAACGGTTTTGTGGTAACTGATTATACGGGCATTTCAGAAATGATCGACCACGGTATCGGTGATCTTCAGACAGTATCCGCCCGTGCCATCAACGCCGGAGTGGATATGGATATGGTAAGCGAGGGTTTTGTAGGGACACTGAAGAAATCCGTTCAGGAAGGAAAAGTCTCTATGGAAACATTGAATACGGCTTGCCGTCGTATTCTGGAAGCCAAATATAAACTGGGATTGTTTGATAATCCTTATAAATATTGCGATCCGAAACGTCCGGCACGCGACATCTTTACCAAAGCCCATCGTGATGCAGCCCGCAGGATTGCAGCAGAAAGTTTCGTTCTTCTAAAGAATGACAGTCCCGACGGTAATCCGAACGGAAATCCGTTGTTGCCTTTCAACCCTAAAGGAAATATTGCAGTAATCGGTCCGTTGGCAAACAGCCGTAGCAATATGCCGGGTACATGGAGCGTAGCAGCTGTGCTCGACCGTTGCCCTTCTTTGGTAGAAGGATTGAAAGAGATGACAGCCGGAAAAGCGAATATCATGTACGCTAAAGGAAGCAACCTGATTAGTGATGCAAGTTACGAAGAACGGGCAACGATATTCGGCCGTTCCCTGAACCGTGACAACCGCACCGACCAGCAGTTGTTGGACGAAGCATTGAACGTAGCCCGTCGGTCGGATATCATCATCGCAGCGCTAGGCGAATCTTCTGAAATGAGTGGTGAAAGCAGCAGCCGTACGGACTTGAATATTCCCGACGTACAACAGAATCTGTTGAAAGAGCTTTTAAAGACAGGCAAACCGGTGGTACTGGTGTTATTCACCGGACGTCCGCTTACGCTGAACTGGGAACAGGAGCATGTGCCTGCCATTCTGAATGTATGGTTCGGAGGTAGTGAAGCCGCTTACGCCATTGGTGACGCCCTCTTCGGTTACGTCAATCCGGGTGGAAAACTGACCATGACTTTCCCGAAGAATGTCGGCCAGATACCTCTTTATTATGCGCACAAAAATACCGGACGCCCATTGAAAGATGGCAAATGGTTCGAGAAATTCCGCAGCAACTATCTCGATGTGGATAATGATCCGCTTTATCCGTTCGGTTACGGCCTTTCTTATACGACATTCTCTTACAGTGACATCGACTTGAGTCATTCTTCCATGGACATGAACGGTTCGTTGACCGCGGCAGTGGAGGTTACCAATACCGGAACATGGCCCGGCTCGGAAGTGGTACAGCTTTATATCCGCGACGTTGTGGGTAGCAGTACCCGTCCCGTCAAAGAGCTGAAAGGTTTCCAAAAGATATTCCTCGAACCGGGAGAAATGAAGATTGTCCGTTTCAAGATTGCTCCGGAAATGCTTCGATACTATAATTATGACTTGCAACTGGTTGCCGAACCGGGCGACTTTGAAGTGATGATCGGTACGAACAGCCGTGATGTGAAAACCGCGAAATTCACGTTAAACTAAACTTTTATCACCTTGATTATGAACGATAAATATAAAAGAATAATAGAAATGAGTGCACTTCCACTCATGTTACTATTTCTATCCGCCGTTGCCCTGACTTTCCAGAGCTGTAAAGGGAAAAGCAAAAGCAACAACCTTTCCGCAGCCACCGACTCGTTATCGGACGACGCCCTGATGGATACCGTCCAGCGACGGACTTTCCTCTATTTCTGGGAAGGTGCCGAGCCGAATAGCGGCTTAGCTCCCGAACGTTATCATGTAGACGGCGTTTATCCTGAAAACGATGCCAACGTAGTCACTTCCGGCGGCAGCGGCTTCGGCATCATGGCTATCCTTGCGGGAATCGACCGCGGTTACGTCACCCGCGAAGAGGGACTGGCACGAATGGAACGCATCGTTTCTTTCCTCGAAAAGGCAGACCGTTTCCACGGAGCCTACCCTCATTGGTGGTATGGTGATACGGGCAAGGTGAAACCATTCGGGCAAAAAGATAATGGGGGCGATCTGGTAGAGACCGCTTTCCTCATCCAAGGGCTGCTGGCCGTACACCAATATTACGTCAACGGAAACGAGAAAGAGAAAGCCCTCGCCCAACGTATCGACCAGATTTGGCGGGATGTCGACTGGAACTGGTATCGGCAAGGCGGGCAAAACGTTCTTTACTGGCATTGGAGTCCGACGTATGGCTGGGAAATGAATTTCCCTGTACACGGTTACAACGAATGTATGATTATGTATATTCTTGCCGCCGCTTCTCCTACACACGGAGTACCTGCGGCTGTCTATCATGACGGTTGGGCACAGAACGGAGCCATCGTTTCTCCGCATAAAGTGGAAGGAATCGAGTTGCACCTCCGCTATCAGGGCACCGAAGCCGGACCGCTTTTCTGGGCTCAATACTCTTTCCTCGGACTTGACCCGGTGGGACTAAAAGATGAATACTGCCCCAGCTACTTCCACGAAATGCGCAACCTGACACTGGTGAACCGTGCTTACTGCATCCGCAACCCTAAACATTACAAAGGTTTCGGACCGGATTGTTGGGGACTGACCGCCAGCTATTCCGTCGATGGATATGCAGCTCATTCGCCCAATGAGCAGGAGGACAAAGGAGTAATCTCCCCTACCGCCGCACTTTCATCCATTGTCTATACACCGGAATATTCAATGCAGGTAATGCGCCATTTGTATGGCATGGGAGATAAAGTGTTCGGTCCTTTCGGATTCTACGATGCTTTCAGCGAAACGGACAATTGGTATCCGCAACGTTATCTGGCTATCGACCAGGGTCCTATTGCTGTCATGATCGAAAACTACCGGAGCGGATTATTATGGAACCTTTTCATGAGCCATCCCGACGTACAGGCCGGATTAACCAAACTTGGTTTTAACACCAACAAGCAAGACGTGAGACAGAAATAAGAGGGAATCTCGGTGTGGGGAAGTGGTCTACTGGCCACCTCCACCACCGGTGTTTCCACCTCCTCCGCCGCCACCTTTCACATCGTCATTGTCGATGCTTCGTGCGGCTTTCTTCACACTGGCTTTCAACTCTCCAAGCCGATAGCTGATACTGAAACCGTAATACCGGCTCGGATACTTACCAGAACTCCTCGATATAAAATTAGCCCCTTCGGTATGACTATTGTAAGTTCTGTATTTCTCAAAGAAATTACTACAATAAACATTCAAGGACAAACGTTCCTCTTTCATAAAAGAACGGCTTAATCCCAAACTATAATAATTATAGCCGGAACTTCTCCCCTGCAACTGATACGTGGCGTACTTCCACCTCCATTCAAGCTCAAACGGATTTTGGCCGGTAAGGTCTGCTGAATTCCTCCATAAGCTGAAGCATTCCATCCATAATTATGTAATTCCTGTGAAGGACTCTTTAAATCACTATAATTTCCCCGTCCATTGATATAAATTCTCGTTTTAGGAGAGGCATTCCAATTCAAATAAAAGTTTAATCCTGTCTCCCGGCTCTTTCCAATATTATCATACGTACTGTACAAAGCATCTTTGGGAGCATGATGACCGCCCTCAAAGTTTTCCCCCTCTTCAGCATCAATCAAGCGACTAACTCTTTCAATTCCATTGTTATTGAAAGAATGACGCAAAGAAAGATTGATGTTGAACTTGGACGTAAAACTGCTGTAAGACAAGTCGAACGAATGGCTCTTCTCACTCTTCAGATTCGGATTTCCCTGATTGATAAACATCGGATTCTGATTATCGAAATAAGGATTCAAGTTCCAGATACCCGGACGCCAAATACGCATATTATATCCACCACGAAGATTCTGGGTCTTACCGAGTTTTATACCCAACGAAACAGAAGGGACCAAATCGCTAAAATCAGAGCTAAAATTCTCGCCAGGACCGACCAGATACTTCACTTCTTGTATAGTTTGCTCATAACGAAGCCCCGGTTTAAAAGTGAAATCCTTATATTTCAATGTATATCCGGCATAAGCAGAAATAATATGATTCAAATGGCGGTATTCGCTACTACGATCTTCATTATACGTATAGTCTTCACTCCCTCTTGGAGCGTCATAAAGTCTATTATCACTGGAGTTGCGTCGGAAAATATATTTGGCACCGGTTTCAACCGTATGTAGTTTTCCAATCGGAGTGGTATAGTCCACTTGGAAAGTCTGTTCCATTGTATTCGTCTTTCCATCCGAATGGAAGTTCTTCAATTTCAACCTATCAATAACCTCCGGTTTGTTTTCATCAAACTCAAT
>OLNP01001487.1_pt1 | contig 19723 bp, 19 predicted proteins | sample 1671951 | NCBI WGS metagenome assembly OLNP01 (sample SAMEA3136629, study PRJEB25190) | human gut metagenome | biome: human gut; feature: human-associated habitat; material: faeces | place: Austria | collected 2013
CCATGGTCATCAAATACGGCGGCAACGCCATGATCAACGAGACGCTGAAAAACGCGGTCATGAACGACCTTGTCACCCTGACCCTGCTGGGCGTGCGGGTGGTCCTGGTACACGGCGGCGGCCCTGCCATCAATGAGATGCTCAAAAAAGTGGGCGTCGAGAGCCACTTTGCGGGGGGCCTGCGCGTCACCGACGACGCCACCATGGAGATCGTCCAGCAGGTGCTGGCCGGTAAGGTGAACAAAGACCTCGTGGCAAAGCTGCGGGGCCGCGGCGTCGGCCTCTGCGGCATGGACGGCCAGATGCTCCGCTGCACCGAGCTTGACCCTCAGCTGGGCCATGTGGGCGAGATCGTCCACGTGGACCCGACGCTGATCTCCAGCCTGCTGGACAGCGGCTATATCCCCGTTATTGCAACGGTGGGCATGGACGACCTGGGCCAGGCTTATAACGTCAACGCTGACACCGCCGCCGCACAGATCGCTATCGCGCTCAAGGCCGAAAAACTCGTCTCCATGACCGATATTGCGGGTCTGCTGCGGGATAAGGAAGATGAATCCACCCTCATCCCCGAGGTAGAGGTCTCCGAAATCGAGGGCTACAAGTCCGCCGGCATTATCGCGGGCGGCATGATCCCCAAGATCGGCGGCATGGCCGATGCGATCTATCAGGGCGTCCACGAGGCTGTCATCATTGATGGCCGCGTGCCGCACTCCATCCTGCTGGAGCTGTTCTCCGACCGTGGCTCCGGTACCCGCTTCTATCGCCGCAGCCATCACGAATAAGGGTTGCGCGATGCGCCGGAGTGCCCTATAATAATGGATAAGAACACTTTCCGATATGCCAAGGCCTCCCCTTGTAGGGGAGCCTTTGGCAAAGAGGGAAAGTATGCGGCTCCACCGTCAGGAGGTAGATATTATGGATTCCGAAAAAGTCATCAAGCGGGATAACGAGTATGTCCTGCATACCTACGCACGCAACCCCATCGTCTTCGAGAAGGGCCACGGCCTCTATGCCGAAGGCCCCGAGGGGCAGAAGTACCTCGACTTCACCAGCGGCATCGGCGTCAACAGCCTGGGCTACTGCGATATGACCTGGGCCGAGGCCGTCTCCGAGCAGGCACACAAGCTGCAGCACACCTCCAACCTCTACTATACTGCCCCCTGCGGCAAGCTGGCCAAAAAGCTCTGCAAGCGCACCGGCATGAGCAAGGTGTTCTTCGGCAACTCGGGCGCAGAGGCCAACGAGGGTGCCATCAAGGCCGCCCGCAAGTACAGCTTCGACAAATACGGTGCCGACCGCTACAATGTCATCACGCTGGTCAACAGCTTCCATGGCCGTACCATTGCTACCCTGACCGCCACCGGACAGGGCGTGTTCCACAACTACTTCGGCCCCTTCAACGAGGGCTTCCAGTACGTCAAGGCCGGCGACATCGACGCCCTGACCGAGATGGTGGACCGCCACACCTGCGCTGTCATGCTGGAACTGGTACAGGGCGAGGGCGGTGTTGTGGCGCTGGAACCCGAGTATGTGCAGGCTGTCCGCGCCCTCTGCGACGAAAAAGACCTCGTCCTCATCGTGGACGAGGTGCAGACCGGCGTGGGCCGCACCGGCACCTTCCTGTGCTGCGAACACTACAACCTCCAGCCCGACGTCGTCACGCTGGCCAAGGGTCTGGGCGGCGGTCTGCCGATTGGCGCTGTCCTGATGAATGAGAAAGTCGCTGCCGGTATGGGACCCAGCAGCCACGGCTCCACGTTCGGCGGAAACCCGGTGGTCTGCGCCGGTGCGAATGTCGTCGTGGACCGGATGGACGCCAGCTTCCTCGCCAACGTCAACGAGCGGGCCGTCCAGCTGCGCACCGGTCTGGAAAAGCTGCCCCGCGTCAGGAGCCTCTCGGGCATCGGCCTGATGGTCGGCATCGAGTTCCTCGAGGGCATCAAGGCCGCTGACGTGCTGGCCGCCTGCCGCGAAAAGGGCCTGCTGGTGCTTACCGCAAAGACCCGCCTCCGCCTGCTGCCGCCGCTGACTCTGACCGCCCACGATGTGGAGATGGCGCTGGATATTCTGGGCAGCGTCCTCGCGGAGATGGACCCCAGCAAAACGGAGGAGCAGGCATGAAGCATCTGCTGAAAATGAGCGACCTCACCCCTGACGAGGTGGCCCACATCCTTGATGTGGCCGATGAGCTGAAAGCGCAGCAGAAGGCCGGAGGCACCGAACCTCTGCTCAAGGGCAAGAGCGTCGCGCTGATGTTCTCGAAAAACTCCACCCGTACCCGCACCAGCTTCGAGGTGGGCGTCTACCAGCTGGGCGGCCTCGGCAACTACATGAATGCCGCCACCGAGCTGCAGTCCGGCCGCGGCGAGCCGCTCAAGGATACCGCCCGGGTGCTGGGCCGCTATTATGACTGCGTTGTCTGGCGCACCTACCGCCAGAGCGATTTGGAAGAGTTCGCTGAGTTTGCGGGCGTCCCCGTCATCAACGGTCTGACGGACTATGCTCACCCCTGTCAGGTGCTGGCGGACCTCATGACCATCCGGGAGCGCCGAGGCGCGCTGGCGGGCCAGAAGCTCTGCTTCGTCGGCGACGGCAGCAATATGGCCAACAGCCTCATCGTGGGCGGCCTGCTCTCCGGCATGAAGGTGGACTGCGTCTGCCCCCACGGCTACCGCCCGGCGGCAGATGTGCTGATGTTCGCCCATAAGTACGGCAGTGCGTTCCGCCTGCTGGAAGACCCCGCCGAGGGCGTCAAGGACGCCGATGTGGTGGTGACGGCTGTCTGGAATACCGCCGCCCCCGGCACCTCCGAGAGCGAGAGCCGCCTGCGGGACTTTGCAGGCTTCCAGCTCACCAGCGGCCTCCTGAAAGCCGCAAAGCCGGACTGCATGGTGCTCCACTGCCTGCCCGCTCACCGCGGCGAGGAGATCTCTACCGCCGTCTTCGAGGCCCACGCCGACGAGATCTTCACCGAGGCTGAGAACCGTCTGCACGTCCAGAAAGCTGTGCTGGCGGTATTGCTGGCGGGAAAGTAAATATGCAATGAAAAGGGGCTGCTGCAAAATGGCTCCAAATAAAAAATGAGATAGACTTCCCCGAAAGGGGTTGCCTATCTCATTTTTTGTTGTAAGCTGAAACTGCAATAAACCAACGATGAACGCCTTTTGAATTGCAAAATGATTTTTCAGTTGCTATACTAGGCTTATCGAAAATTTTCGGGAGGACGTCGCAGTGACTGCACAGACAATGCAAATCAGGAACCGACCTTGCCGCATTTACGGCGAAGCTCATGCAGAATACCTACTGCTCCAAATGACAGGCGAACACGAGCTGCAAAGCATGGATGACGAAGTGGCTGCTATTGCACAGAGCACACATCAATTCTTGTTTGCCGCTATTCCGGTAGAGAACTGGAACGATGCACTTTCTCCCTGGGAAGCCCCTGCTGTGTGGGGAAAGCAAGGGTTCGGCGGCAAGGCTGCGGATACCCTGCGCTTTCTGACGGAGCAGGTCATTCCCACACTGAAGCAGCAGCATCCTCTCCCGGAAAATGTCAAAATCATTCTGGGCGGCTATTCGCTGGCAGGGCTGTTTGCGCTGTGGGCCTCCACCCAGACAAATCTGTTCTATGGTATCGCCGCCGCCTCCCCCTCGGTGTGGTTTCCGGGCTGGATGGAGTTTGAACAGCAGCACCCGATACAGGCACAGCACATTTATCTGAGCCTTGGCGACAAGGAAGAGCATACGAAAAACGCTGTCATGGCTGCGGTAGGTGATAACATCCGCACCCTGCACAGCCGACTTATAGAGCGTGGCGCAGACTGCACCCTTGAATGGAACAGCGGCGGGCATTTCAAAAACGCTGACCTGCGCACGGCAAAAGCATTTCGCTGGGCGATGGAGGAAAACCGATGAATATTTTGATTGATGCCGATGGCTGCCCGGTGGTGGATCTGACATTGCAGATCGCAAAGCAATTCAGCGTTCCAGTCATCATTCTGTGCGACGCCTCTCACCAAATCGAGCGGGAAGGTGCGCAGACGCTGGTGTTCGATAAAGGGGCTGACAGCGTGGACTTTGCACTTGTCAACCGGGTAAAACCGGGGGATGTGGTCGTGACGCAGGACTACGGGCTGGCGAGTATGTGCCTTGCCAAATGCGCCCGGGTACTGAATCAAAATGGTCTGGAATACACCGCCGACAATATAGACGCTCTTATGCTGCGGCGTTATGAAAACAAAAAACTCCTTCGTGCCGGAAAGCACCCCAAGGGGAGCCCAAAACGGACGAAGGAGCAGGATGCCAGGTTTGCGGATACGCTCGAGAAGATCCTGAATTACAACCATTGATACATACTATTGGAAGTCTGGAGAAATCCAGTCTTCTTTTTTTATGAGAAAATTGTAACATTTTTTGCAATTTGGTTGCGTTTTGAGGGGGAGTGAATCGGCCCCGTCGTTCTTTCGGCTCGTTTTCTTGCATCTGCTTTCCCGAATCTGCTATACTGAAGCTACTTTTTTAATCGGAGGCTTTCATGACAACCCTTCTTCTCCTGCGCCATTCCATCCCGGAGCGCGGCGGTTCCAGCCCCGACCCCGGCCTTTCTGCCGAAGGTCTTCAGCGGGCCGCCGCAGTCTTTCAAAATGACGCTTTCCGCACGGTCTCGCTCGTCTGGTCGTCCCCTTCGCTGCGTGCGCTCCAGACCGCACAGCTGCTGGGGCTTCCCGTCCGGCAGGACACCCGCCTTGCCGAGCGCCGCACCGGCGATACGACCGGGCAGGACGCTTCGTTCTGGAAACGCCAATACGAAGACCCGGACTTCAAAAATCCGGACGGCGAGTCCTTCCGTGAGGTCAGCGCCCGGATGGCAGACTGCATCCACGAACTGCTGGATTCGCTCCCGGAGGGGCAGAACGCCCTTGTCGTCTCCCACGCCGCCGCTATTTGCAGCTACTTGCAGCGCTTTTGCACCGTTGAGGTGACCGACGCCGCACAGAAGCTCCGCCGGATTACATTTCAGGGCGAGGTTCTGTTGGATGGGCACTTTTGGGAGGCTGATGGATTTGTGCTGCACATCGAAAATCGCCGCCCTGTTCTCATCCGCACCATCTGGCCGCAAAAAAGGCACCAGCCTGAGCTGATGCCTTTTGTTGGCGGAGCATCAGGGAGTCGAACCCTGGCACCGGTCTCCCGGCCTATCGCATTTCGAGTGCGACCTCTTACGACCACTTGAGTAATGCTCCATATTCACAATACAACTTAATTATTATAGCAAAATCCCGCCTTTCCGTCAACTGGAAATACAAAAAGCCCGTCCCCTTGTGCTTGACAGGCAGAGCGGGGTGTGCTATATTTATTTCAAATTTGAAGTATATGCTCAAAGGAGAACCTATGGCACAGAATCGACAGGATATGGGCAGCGGGCCGGTCAAGCCCCTGCTTTTGCAGCTGATGATACCCGCCGTGGTGGCGCAGGTGGTCAATCTGCTCTATAACATCGTAGACCGCATTTACATCGGCCACATCGAGGGCATCGGTGCGGCGGCGCTGACGGGCGTGGGCCTGTTTGCGCCGATCCTTATGCTCCTGAACGCCTTCGCCATGCTCATCGGCGCGGGCGGTGCGCCCCGCACGGCCATCGCGCTGGGACAGGGCAATAAAGACGAGGCCGAAAAAATCATCGGCAACAGCTTTACCATGCTGCTGTTTTTCGCTGTGGTGCTGACGGCGGGCTTCTATGCCGGTGCGCCCGCCCTGCTGCGGCTCTTCGGTGCCAGCGACGCCACTCTCCCCTATGCGGTGGCCTATGGCCGCATCTACATCCTCGGCTCGGTGTTCGTGCTGCTGGTCATGGGCATGAACCCCTTCATCACGACCCAGGGCTTTGCGAAGATCAGTATGCTCACGACGGTCATCGGCGCAGTCATCAACATCATCCTCGACCCCATCCTGATTTTTGGTCTTGGCTGGGGCGTCCGGGGTGCGGCAGTGGCGACAGTGCTCAGTCAGGCCGTGGGTGCCTGCTGGATATTGAAGTTCCTCACCGGCCCCAAGACCATCCTCAAACTGCGGAAAGAAAATCTCAAAGTGGAGCGGAACATCATCCTGCCGGTGATGGGGCTGGGCATCTCCACCTTTGTGATGCTCTCCACCGAGAGCCTGCTCTCCATCAGCTTCAGCTCCAGTCTGGCCCGCTACGGCGGTGATGTGGCGGTGGGTGCCATGACGGTGATCACCAGCGCCTCCCAGCTCTGCACCCTGCCCATTCAGGGCATCTGTCAGGGCGGCCAGCCGGTGATGAGCTTCAACTTCGGCGCAGGCAAAAAGCCCCGCGTCAAGGAGGCGTTCCACTTCCAGCTCACCCTCTGCTTCGGCTATACCACCCTGTTCTGGCTGCTCATGATGCTGGTCCCCGGCGTGGTGGCGGGCATCTTTACCTCGGATGCCGCCCTCATCGAATACACCACATGGGCTATGCGCATCTACATGGCGGGCATCCTCGCCATGGGCGTTCAGATCGCCTGCCAGCAGAGCTTTATGGCGCTGGGTCAGGCCAAAGTCAGCCTCCTGCTGGCCTGTCTGCGCAAGATCATCCTGCTTATCCCGCTGATTTTTATCCTGCCCTGCTTCACGGCAGATAAGTGCTTCGGCGTCTTTCTCGCCGAGCCGGTCAGTGATATTCTGGCAGCGACCGTTACAGCCATCACCTTCTTTTCCCGATTCGGCAAGATACTGGACAGGGGTGCCGGGAAGGTATGATTTCACAGGAAATAAAGCCATCCTGCGGGCATTGCCTGCGGGATGGATACAACGAAATCCGGACGATGAACAGATGGAATTTCAGAATGACTGGATGCATCAAAAATACATCAGCAAAGAACTTTGGATATAAGAGTTAAGAATCGAAAGGAAGGCTTGCAGAAAGCTCCAAAAACCAATCAAACGGGTCACTTTGTACAAACATTGCCTGAAAAATTTGTGCTTGAATCTAATTGCGGGATGAGAAAATATGCGCTATCATAATATTCAAAGGCGACCCGTATGCGGAAGGAATGGCGCTGTGAGCAAAGCACGGCGCTGCCATAATACGGATAAACGCAACGTGAATCGGAGGTAACAAGAAATGAAAAAGATCTCTCGTCGTGACTTCCTCGCAGCTTCTGCTGCTGTGGGTGCAGCTGGCGTCCTGACCGCTTGCGGCGGCTCTTCCAGCACCGCAGCATCCACCGCAGGTTCTGCTGCAGCCAGCTCCGCTGCCGGCGGCAAGTCCACCGACTACCCCACCAAGGGTATTTCCGTCATCTGCCCCTGGTCTGCAGGCGGCGGCACGGACTCCTGCCTGCGCGCATTCTGCGAGGCTATGGGCAAGAACCTGGGCGTCACCCTGACTGTCGATAACCAGACTGGCGGCGGCGGCATCCTGGGCCATCAGGCGATCGCAGACGCCAACACCGACGGCTACACCATCGGTATGATCACCTTCGAGCTGGCTACCTATAAGAAGCTGGGTACCAGTGAGCTGACCTGGGAGAATTACGCTCCCCTGTGCCGCGTCAACACCGACGCAGCTGCCATCACCGTCGGCGCAAAGTGGGCTGCTGACAACGGCATCACCGACCTGCCCGGTTTCATTGATTACTGCAAGGCTCACCCCGGTGAGGTGCAGATGGGCGGTTCTTCCAACGCTTCTGTCTGGCACATCGCTGGCGGCTATCTGATGAGCGCTACCGGCATCGACATCCAGATGATCACCTATCAGGAAGGCGCTGCTACCGCTGTCCAGAACGCAGCCGGCGGCTTCATTCAGGGCGTTACCGTCTCTCTGGCCGAAGCTCGCAGCTTCATCGAGTCCGGCGACCTGATCTGCCTGGGCGTCATGGACGAAGAGCGCAACCCCGTCTTCCCCGATGTTCCTACCTGTAAGGAGCAGGGCTACGACATCACCTACTACACCCAGCGCGGTATGGCCGCTCCTCTGGGCGTTGATGATGCCATCATGACCCGTCTGGAAGAGGCTTGCGCCGCTGCCATCGAGGACCCTGACTTCGTGACCTTCATGAACAACAACGGTCAGGCCATCTCCTATCTGGATGCACAGGGCTATGCTGACTACCTGAAGCAGGCTGCTGTCGATGTCGCAGCTGCTATGGACGCTGTCGGCCTCTGATTTGTCTCTCTGAGTATTTGCTGGGGCAGGCAGTTCATGCCTGCCCTTTTTTATGAGAAGATATAGAGAGGAGGAACCCCTTTTGAACAAAGACAAAATGAAAACGATGGCCTTCTCCAATCTGGTAGGCTCCATCATTTTCCTCGCCATCGGCATCTGGGCGTGGTTCCAGACCGATAATTTCCCTGAGGTGGCCAACACCTATGTGCAGGCTTCCACCTTCCCCCGCGTCATGATCGTGGGTATGCTCATCTTCTCGGTGGTCCTGCTCATCCAGTCCATCTTCAAGCTGATGGGTACCATGAAGCCCACCGACCCCGTTGCTGTCGAAGTCGGCACCCTGAATCCCCTCAAGGATAAGGGCGTGGCCGCTGCTTACCTCGTCATGCTCCTCTGTGTGCTGTTCGCTGCTCTGTTCAAGAGCTGCGGCTACATCCTGTGCGCTGTGGTGCTCTCGATGATCATTATGTTCCTCATCGGCAAGCGCAACTGGGTGCAGATGGTCCTTGTGAGCGTTCTGGTGCCGCTGCTGATGTGGCTGGTGTTCTACAAGGTGCTTACCGTCAATATTCCGCTGGGTCCGCTGAACTTCCTGCGCACCCTCGTGGACATGATATAAGGAGGGAGCACAGTTATGGATTTTAGTCTGCTTCTTTCCAGCTATGCGACTGTCTGGTCCAACCCCGAGGTCCTTCTGATGACCTTCATCGGCGCACTGGGCGGCGTTCTGCTGGGCGCGATCCCGGGCATGACCGCCACCATGGGCGTGGCGCTGCTCATCCCCTTCTCCTTCGGCATGGACCTCATCCCGTCCATCGGCCTGCTGCTGGGCATCTACTGCGGCGGTATGTACGGCGGTTCCATTTCCGCTATCCTCATCCACGCCCCCGGCACGCCCGCCGCAGCCGCCACCCTGCTGGACGGCTACCCCATGTGCAAGAAGGGGCAGGCCGGCAAGGCTCTGTCCGTCGCTATGTTCGCATCCTTCTGCGGCGGCGTCATCGGCGCACTGGTCATGACCTTCCTGTCTCCGCTGGTCGCTGACATGGCCATGAACTTCGGCCCCGGCGAGATGTTCATGCTGGCCGTCTTCGGCCTGTCGGTCATCGTCGCAATTTCCGGCAAGTCTGTGGCCAAGGGCCTCATCAGCGCCTTCTTCGGTATGCTGCTCTGCACCGTCGGCCTCGACCCCACCAACGGCATCCCCCGCTTCATCACCACCAAGCAGACCGGCCTGCTGGATGGCTTCCAGTTCATCCCCACTCTGATCGGTCTGTTCGCTGTCTCTGAAGTCATCGCCGGCGTTGAGCGCATCATCCGCGGCGAAGAGCATGAGCAGAAGTCCAACGAGAAGATCACCAACGTCCTGCCTGACTGGAAGACCATCAAGAAGATCTGGCCCAACATCCTCTCCGGCGGCCTCATCGGCACCTTCATCGGCGCCATCCCCGGCGCAGGCGGTGACATCGCGGTCTTCGTCTCCTACGGTGCCAGCAAGTCTGCAAGCAAGCACCCCGAGCTGTACGGCACCGGCATCCCCAACGGCGTTGCTGCTACCGAGTCCGCCAACAACGGCTGTTCCGGCGGCGCGATGATCCCCCTGCTGTCTCTGGGCGTCCCCGGTGACTCCGTCACCGCCATCCTGCTGGGTGCCTTCATCATGAAGGGCATCACCCCCGGCCCCATGATGTACGTCACCGAGCTGCCCACCGTCTACCGCGTCTTTGCGGCTCTGATGCTGGCAAACCTCTGCATGCTGGTCGTCGGCTGCCTGGGCGTCCGCTTCTTTGCAAAGATCGTCTCCGTCGAGAAGAAGATGCTCTACCCCATCATCCTCGTCATCTCCCTGCTGGGTGCTTTCTCCATCAACAAGAATGCCTTTGATGTGGGCGTCTGTGTCGCCTTCGGCATCATCGGCTGGCTGATGAACAAGTACGAGTTCCCGCTTTCTCCCATCCTGCTGGCCCTCATTCTGGGACCCATGTGCGAGAAGAACTTCGTGCGTTACATGAACATCCAGCGCGGCAACTTCTTCGCCATCACCACTTCTCCCATCGCAATGGTCTTCGCAACGGTCGCTATTCTGGTCATCGTCTACTCTGTCTATAACCAGAGCAAGATCAACAAGCGTGCTGCTGCAAATGCCGCGAAGGAGAACGCATAACCCCAACATCCAGACAAGCTCTGTCTTTTACATTCCCATGAAGCTGCGGCTGTCCCGTTCCGTCGGGGCGGCCGCGCTTCGCTTTTATAGGATAATGAGAAAGCCCCCGGCGCTGCCGGGGGCTTTCGTTGTGCTGTATTTTATTCTTCCGATTTAGGAGCTTCGGGGTGGCGGCACTTGGCCAGCATATCCAGCTCCGGCATCAGCTCGGTGCTGATGACCGAGAGCATCTGCTCCATCTTGTCGCAGTCCTCAGCCGGGAAGCGCTTGCGCACACGCTCGATGACCGTGTGCAGGTAAGAATAGCTGATGCTGTAGTAATCGATGTATTTCTGGGTGGGGCGCAGGAAGTATTCGCGGCGGTCGGTGGTGGACTGGATCTTCTCCACATAGCCCTTTTTGACAAGGCTGCCGATTTTATAAGCCGCGTTGGGGGTGGAGATGCCCATCATGCGGGAAAACTCTGCAATGGTGGGCTCTCCCATCGCCATGATGCCCTCCATGCAGAAGGACTCCACCGTAGTCAGCGTGGCTTCGCGGGTGGCAAAGCGCTGAAATACATTCTGATAAAAATGCAGCTTGAATTTTGTATAGACGTCCTGAAAGACTTCTTCCAGCATGGGGTTTTCCTCCAGTGAGCAAATAGCTCAAAAAATTTACTCTTTTGATAAGTATACCATGATTTGCGCCGGAGGGGAAGACAAAAATCTACGATTCCGTTAAGATTTTGTGACCTCTTCCTTCCCAGTATGGCCCATCCGCGCCCTGACGATGCTGAGCACGACGAGTTCGATGGCGATGGCACAGGCCAGCAGCACGAAGGAGGTCAGGGTGTTGGCGGCATCGCCGAGGACAGCCTGTGCTGCACCGCAGAGCAGATAGCAGCCCGCCGAGATGGCGGCGGCGGTCATGGCGTAGGGCAGCTGGGTGGAGACATGGTTCACGTGGCTGCAGTGCGCGCCGGCAGAGGCCATGATGGTGGTGTCGGAGATGGGCGAGCAGTGGTCGCCACAGACCGCGCCGGACAGGCAGGCGGCGATGGAGACCACCAGCATCTCACCATCCGGGAACGCATGGCAGACGATGGGGACCAGAATCGAGAAAGTACCCCAGGACGTGCCGGTGGCAAAGGCCAGGAAGACCGCCACCACAAAGATGATGATGGGCAGCAGGTACTGCAGAGCCGCCGCAGAGCCGCTGAGCAGGCTGGCGACGTAATATTTTGCGCCCAGCAGGCCGGTCATGCCGGAAAGCGTCCATGCCAGCGTCAGAATGAGCATGGGGCTGACCATGGCCTTGAAGCCCTCGGGGATGCAGGCGGCGAAGTCCTGAAAGGTCATGACGCCCCGCACCCGGTAAAACACGAAGGTGAACATCAGGGCGATGGCGCTGCCCATCACGAGGCCCACAGAGGCGCTGCAATCTGCGAAGGCGGTGATGAAGTCTACGCCCTCAAAGAAGCCGCCGGTGTACACCATGCCGAAGATGCAGGCCGCGATGAGCACCAGCACCGGCGCGATGAGGTCTACCACATGGCCGCGGGTATCGCTGCTGTCGTCCACGTCGTCGCCGTAGGGGCGGTCGTCGGTGGTGAAGAGGTCGCCCAGCAGGGCGTTATCCTCGTGCTTTTTCATGGGGCCGTAGTCGAGGCCGCTGAAGATGAGGAAGAGGCTCATCACCATGGTGAGGATGGCGTAGTAGTTATAAGGGATGGTGCGCAGGAACATGGTAAAGCCGTTGATGCCCGAGCCTTCCGGGACGGAGGATGTGACGGCGGCGGCCCAGCTGGACACCGGTGCGATGATGCAGATGGGTGCTGCGGTGGCGTCGATGAGGTAGGCCAGCTTTGCGCGGGAGACCTTCTGCCGGTCAGTGACCGGGCGCATGACGGAGCCGACGGTCAGGCAGTTGAAGTAGTCGTCCACGAAGATGAGGATGCCCAACAGCAGGGTGGCGAACTGCGCGCCCGCCCGGGTGTGGATGTGGGTGGAGGCCCAGCGGCCAAAGGCGGCGCTGCCGCCGGCCTTGTTCATCAGAGCCACCAGAATGCCCAGCATCACCAGAAAGACGAGGATGCCGACGTTGCTGGAATCGGACAGCTTGGACACCATGCCGCCGTCTTCGTTGAAGAAGAGGGTGGTCAGCGCCAGCTCAAGGTTGCCGTTGGCGTAGAGCAGTGCGCCGGTGGCGATGCCCACCAGCAGCGAGGTGTAGACCTCTTTGGTGTTCAGGGCCAGCACGATGGCCACCACAGGGGGCAGCAGGGACAGCGCCGAGCTGTACACGGCGCAGGTGTAGGTGGAAGGGTCGTCGATTTTGCCGGGCGTTGCGGCGGTACACCACAGCAGCAGGGCAAATACCAACAAAGCACCTACCCATGAGAGATTGGTTTTTTTCATGATAAACTCCTCAGGTGATTTTTTTGCAGCCTGCCGGGCAGACTAACTCCAAAGCCCGTGATGGGACACGGAAGGGGGTGTTGGCTGCGCCGGACTATAAAGCGATGTATTTAGAGCTGTTCCGTGCCAGCGAACAGGCGGCACGGCTTTTGCAGGAAGCTCAGGCCCGGGCCGAGCAGCAGCTGCTGGCTGCCGACCCGCCGCCCATCGAGCTTGCCGAGAAAAAAGAGTCTTAGCCCTTCTTGCTCTCGGCCTTGGCGGCAAACTTTGCGTCGTTGACCACAAAGCGCTCGTGGACGCCGCCGCCCACAGGGCCTTTCTCGTCGCACAGGGAGACTTTGAACACCAGCTTGCGGCCTTCCACAGCGGTCAGCTCGCTCTCGCAGGTGACGGTCATGCCCACGGGGGTGGGGGCGGTGTGCTCCAGCTCCAGCTTGGTGCCCACAGAGCCGCAGCCCTCATCCAGAGCGTCGGCGACGCTCATCCAGCAGGTCTTTTCGGCCAGCGCCACCAGTGCGGGGGTGGCGAAGACATTCAGCGTGCCGCTGCCCATGGTCTTGGCGGTGTTCTCGGGGGTCACGGCGACGCTCTGCTTGCCGCGGATTCCGGTTTCTAACATATAAAAATTCCCTCTTTCTTAATTTGTCGTGATGCCGCGGTTTGCGGCAGATAATTTCACATTTGTAAGGATACCACAAAACTCACACTATTGCACCTGTTTTCGGGATTTTCCTTCAAAACTCTTTCCGTCTGAGGCCAAACGCGGTATCATAAGCTGGACAAGGAGGGAAAGAAGATGAACGATTTCTGGAAATCCTACGACATCACCCACGCCGAATACGGGGCCGATTACCGATGCTACCCGCTGTATGGCACGGTCCACCTCATGGAGCTGGCCATTTCGCTTGCCTTTATCGTGGGGGCAGCCCTGTGGTATCGCCGCAGTTCTGCCCGCACCCGGCGGCGCATTTTAGTCGGAGTCACCGCTTTGCTCCTGCTGGACGAAGCTGCCCTTCTGCTGGGGATGGCCCTGACCGGCCAGTGGAATTGGAGCTATCTGCCCCTGCACCTGTGCAATATCAATGTCTTCGTCTGTCTGTACAACACGATCACGGACAGAAACTGGTGCAAAGAGGAGCTGTATGCCCTCTGTATCCCGGGTGCAATGCTGGCCCTGCTCTGCCCCAGCTGGCTGGATGTCCCCTCTTGGTGGACGCTCATCAATCTGCACTCCGTCAGTATCCATGCCCTGCTGGTACTCTATCCAGTCCTGCTGGTGGTGGGCGGCTACCGTCCCAGTCCCCGGCGGGTGCCGCAGGTGCTGGCGTTCCTGTTCGGCTCTGCCCTGCCCATCTACTTTCTGAATCAGTCCCTTAACACCAACTTCTATTTCCTCAATGATCCCTACGGGAACATCATCACCAGCACCTTCACGGCCCTGCTGGGCGAAAAATATTATATCCTGGGCTTCCTGCCTGCCACCGCGCTGGCGCTGTTCCTCATGTATCTGCCGTGGGCGGCGGACTATAAAAAGAAGAAGCGGGCATGAATGCAGTGCTTTGGAAAAAGGCAGTTCGGTCAGGACTGCCTTTTTCTTTTGCCCTAAATCGCACCCTTCCTGCAAAATAAATCTGCAAATTTCTTGCGTTTTGCGGTCTGTTTTATCAATTTTAAGAGAATGCTGATTTTTTGCGCAAATCCCCTTGACAGGAGTCATACAGCGTGTTATCATGAACACATGAACAGATGTTCATATATTGAAGCGAAAGGATGACGACGATGGCTGAGAATGCTCTTGCCCCAGAACAGAAGCTGCCCAAGGCCCCGCCGGAGCTGCCGGACGATGAGGTGCTCTACGAGCTGGCCGATTTGTTCCGGGTGTTCGGCGATTCTACCCGCATCAAGATACTCTACGCCCTCCACGACGATGAGCTGTGTGTGCAGGACATTGCAAATGCCGTCCAGCTCAGCCAGTCGGCGGTGAGCCATCAGCTGCGGGTGCTCAAGGACTCAAAGCTCGTCCGCTTCCGCCGCGACGGCAAGACCGTTTACTATGCACTGGACGATGACCATGTGCGCAGCATCCTCTCCATGGGCATGGACCACATCGAAGAGTAATGCCCCCAAAACGCTGCAAGCTCTGCCGCACCCGGCGGCGGAGCGGGGAGATAGAAAGAAAGGCTGGTACTTATTATGAAAAAGAGCTACAAGATCGAAGTTGACTGCGCAAACTGCGCCCAGAAGATGGAGGATGCCGCCAACACGGTCGCCGGCGTCGCAAAGGCTACCGTCAGCTTCATGACCCAGAAGATGAACGTCGAGTTCGATGAGGGCGCAGACGTCAAGGCTACCATGCAGAACGTCCTCTCCGCCTGCAAGAAGGTCGAGGACGACTGCGAGATCTTTGGCATCTGAGTTTCGACTGATACTGCCGGGATGCGCGTGGAAAATGTGGAAAAATAAATCAGTTTTCAACAATTTCCACGGCGTTTTCAACATTCTGGACGCAAAAAAAGAAAAATGAACGCGCATTTGCGGCTTTTTGCGGGAAAACCTCGTGGAAAAGCCGGGGGAAAGCGTGGAAAACAAGCCCCTTGTGGGGAAAACCTGTTGAATCTGAGAAAACTGCCCCAAAAGGAGGCTGGTACCCGTGACGAAAAAACAAAAGAAAATGCTGTACCGCATCATCGCCGCTCTGGCGCTGGTGCTGGTGCTCAAGCTGCTGCCGCCTCTGCCCACGTCGGTGGAGCTGCTGCTCTACTGCATCCCCTACCTCGTGGTGGGCTGGGATGTGCTCCGCAAGGCCCTTCTGGGCATCAAGAACCGTCAGCCCTTTGATGAATGCTTCCTGATGGCCGTCGCCACCGTGGGTGCCTTTGCGCTGGGCGATTACGTCGAGGGCTGTGCCGTTATCATCTTCTACCAGATCGGCGAGCTGTTCCAGGGCGTTGCCGTCGGCAAGAGCCGCCGCAGCATCTCGGCCCTGATGGACATCCGGCCCGACTACGCCAACATCGAGGGCGAGGACGGCAAGCTGGAGCAGGTGGACCCCGATGAGGTCGAGATCGGCACCCTCATCGTGGTCCAGCCCGGTGAGCGTGTGCCGATCGACGGCGTCATCGTCGAGGGCGCTTCCACCCTCAACACCGCCGCCCTCACCGGCGAGAGCCTGCCCCGGGATGTCCGGTCCGGCGATGAGGTCATCAGCGGCTGTGTCAACATGAGCGGCCTGCTCAAGGTCAGGACCACCAAGGAGTTCGGCGAATCCACCGTCTCTAAAATTCTCGACCTCGTGGAAAATTCCAGCATGAAAAAGGCCCGCGCCGAGAACTTTATCACCCGCTTTGCCCGGGTGTATACCCCGGCGGTCTGCTACGGCGCGCTGGCGCTGGCCTTTATTCCCCCCATCGTTCTGCTGCTGATGGGCCAGCCCGCCCGCTTCGGCGACTGGGTCTACCGCGCCCTCACCTTCCTCGTCATCAGCTGCCCCTGCGCTCTGGTCATCTCTATCCCGCTGAGCTTCTTCGGCGGCATCGGCGGCGCCTCTGCCTGCGGCATCCTCGTCAAGGGCTCGACCTATCTGGAAGAGCTGGCCGATACCCGCGTCGTCGTCTTCGATAAGACCGGCACCCTGACCCAGGGTACCTTCAAGGTCGTCAAGGTCTGTCCCGTGGAGGGCGGTACCGAAGATTCCCTCGTGGAAGCCGCTGCGCTGGCCGAGAGCTGGTCGAAGCACCCCATCTCCCTGAGCATCAAGGCTGCTTACGGCAAGGACATCGACGCTGCCCGCGTCACCGACGTGGAGGAGCTGGGCGGCCACGGCGTCACCGCCAAGGTGGACGGCAAGCCGGTCGCTGCCGGTAATGCCCGCCTGATGGCAAAGCTGGGCCTCGCCGTCCCCGATGTCCCCCAGACCGGCACCATCGTCCATGTGGCCATCGACGGCAAGTATGCGGGCTATCTGCTCATCTCCGACGTGGTGAAGCCCCACAGCGCACAGGCCATCAAGGGCCTCAAGCAGGCCGGCGTCCGCAAGACCGTCATGCTCACCGGCGACGCAGAGCCGGTGGCAAAGGCTGTCTCGGCAGAGCTGGGCATCGACGAGTACCACGCCGGCCTGCTGCCCGGCGATAAGGTGGACCGGATCGAGAAGCTTCTGGCCGCCAAGAACCCCAAAGAGATGCTGGCCTTCGTGGGCGACGGCATCAACGACGCCCCTGTCCTCTCCCGTGTGGATGTGGGCATCGCCATGGGTGCTCTGGGCTCTGACGCCGCCATTGAGGCCGCCGACGTCGTCCTGATGGATGACGACCCGGCCAAGATCGCCCTCGCCATGCGCATTGCCCGCCGCACCAAGAGCATCGTCTACCAGAACATCGTCTTTGCTCTGGCCATCAAGGCGGCCTGCCTGCTGCTGGGTGCTCTGGGTATCGCCAACATGTGGGCGGCCATCTTCGCCGATGTCGGTGTCATGGTCCTCGCTGTCCTGAACGCCACCCGCGCCCTCTACACGAAAGACCTCACCAAAAAATAAAAGATATAAAGCAAAGAGGGTCCTGTGCGTCCGCACAGAACCCTCTTTGCTTTATAATATAAATAGTTCTTGCAAATGCAGATAAACCTGTTATACTACTATATTGGAGGGTTGAAATAAATGCAGGAACAAAACGAAACAAATTTGAGCCGTGCGCCGGTATGGTGCGCATTCCGGGCCGCAGCGCCTCAGACGCTGCCGGTGTTTGCCGGATATTGGGTGCTGGGCCTCGGCTACGGCATCTATGTGCAGTCGCTGGGCCTGCCAGTCTGGCTGCCGCCCCTGATGGGTACGGTAGTGTACGGCGGCTCGCTGGAATTCGTGCTGGCGTCGCTGCTTCTGGGCAGCTTTGCGCCGGTGTCGGCCTTTCTGATGGCGCTGATGATCCAGGCACGGCATCTTTTCTACGGCCTGACCATGCTGCAGCGATACCGCGGCTACGGCCTGCGCAGCACCTACATGATCTTCGCCATGAGCGACGAGACCTTCTCCATCACCTGCTCGGCAGAGCCGCCCGAGGGCGTGGATAGAGGCTGGTTCATGTTCTTCATCACCCTGCTGGATCAGATCTACTGGGTCGCCAGCGCGGCCATGGGCGCGGTCCTCGGCGCTGTCCTGCCCTTCAGCACCGAGGGCGTCGATTTCGTCATGACGGCCATGTTCGTGGTCATCTTCCTCAACCAGTGGGAGAAGGAAAAGCAGCACGCCAGCGCCATCATCGGCATTGCCGCCCCGCTGGTCTGCCTGCGCATCTTCGGCTCGGGCAGCTTCCTCATCCCCTCGATGGTCTGCATCCTTGTGGCACTGCTGCTGTTCCGCCGCCCCATCGAGGCCAAAGAAAGCGAGGCGGCAAAATGAGCAAGATCCAGTTCATCCTGACCATCGCCGTCTGCGCGGCGGCCACCATGCTCACCCGTTTTCTGCCCTTTCTGGTGTTCGGCTCCCGGGGCGGCAAGGTGCCTGAGGTGGTGGAGTATCTGGGCCATGTGCTGCCCGCCTCCATCTTCGGAATGCTCATCGTCTACTGCCTCAAGGGCGTCAGTCTCACCTCGGGCAGCCACGGCATCCCGGAGGCCATCGCCATCGGCGTGACCGTCGCGCTCCATAAGTGGAAGCATCAGACGCTGGTTTCCATCGCCGGCGGCACGCTGTGCTATGTGCTGCTGGTGCAGATGGTGTTTTGAGAATGCAAAAAGGACACGGCACTGCCGTGTCCTTTTTCGTGCTCAGTGATAGAATGTATCAAAATTGACCTGCCGGTAGAACCGCTGCTGCAGCTGGTCGAAGCTGTCGCAGTCCTGCGCCAGCAGCCACATGATCTTGGTCACGACGGCCTCAATGGTCATGTCGTGGGCCTCAAGGAAGCGGAAGCGGTTCTTGACCCGCTTGCCCACCTCATAGATGCCCACGTCGCTGCCCTCGTAAGTGACCTGGGTGGTGAGGATGAGCACTTTGTGGGTCTTGTCATAGTCGCCGAGGCCCTCGGCGAAGGCATCCATCAGCCGCTGGGGGATGCCGCCTACGCCGAAGCTCTCCACGATGACGCAGTCATAGAGGCGGAAAATGTCGGGGATCAAATCGGGGCTGAGGCCGGGCGTCAGCTTGAGCAGGAAGACGCGGGGGCTGAGCGAGCGTCCAAACTCCACGGGGCCGGTGGGCCAGGGCGAAGGCACATACCGCACCAGACGGTCGCCCTGTACCAGTGCCAGCGCCGGGAAATTCACCGAGGCAAAGGCGTCGTAGCTGATGGTCTTGTTCTTCTTGGCGCGGGTGCCTGCGATGACATGGCCGCCAAACACCACCATGACGCCCCGGCTGCCGGGGTCGAGGGCGCAGATGACGCTGTCGCGAAGGTTTTTCTTGGCGTCGGTGATCTCGTTGGAGATGGGCTGCTGTGCGCCGGTGAGGATGACGGGCTTGTCGGCGTTCTGGATGAGGTAGGACAGCGCCGCCGCCGAGTAGGCCAGCGTGTCGGTGCCGTGGCAGATGATGAAGCCGTCGTAGAGGGCATAGTTCTCCTGCACGGCCTTCGCCATCATCAGCCAGTGCTCCGGGCCGAGGTCGGTGCTGTCGATGCTGCACAGGGCCAGCGTGTCGGGGCAGCAGAGCTCGTTCAGCTCAGGCAGATGAGCCAGAAGCTCTTCGCTGGTGAGCACGGGCTTGAGGCCCTGCTGGGTGCGGACGCTGGCGATGGTGCCGCCGGTGGTGATAAAAAGCAGACGCTGCTTTGTGGACATAAAAAAGCCTCCATCAGGAAGATTGAATCGTATTCGTAAAAAGTATAACACACTCGCCCGCCCTTGCAAAGTGGCGCTCGGGCGGAAAATGGAGGCTTTTGGGATTGGTCATAGAAATCAGGGGGATTTGGTGTATAATAGAGGTATAGAGCGCTGTTACGCGGGGTTAAGTTCTCTTTTGCGTGCCAAAAGAGAACCAGAAAAGCACCCGCTACTTTC
>OLNP01001496.1_pt1 | contig 19647 bp, 17 predicted proteins | sample 1671951 | NCBI WGS metagenome assembly OLNP01 (sample SAMEA3136629, study PRJEB25190) | human gut metagenome | biome: human gut; feature: human-associated habitat; material: faeces | place: Austria | collected 2013
GACGGTTATCCGTGGCTCAACCTTCTGGAGCTTGACGACCGCCTCGGCATCTGGACGAGATACGGCATTGGCAATGCCGGAGGTGGCCGCTTCCTCGTAGGGCGCGACGGCAAGATACTGGCCATCAACCCCGATGCCGCGCAGGTGGAGGCAATATAGCAAGACAAACTGTAATAACCTGTTATGCAAATGAAGAGAAAAAGACATTGGGCTGTGGCCTGTTCGTTATTGGTTGCAGTGGCCTGCAAAGCACAGTATGGAAAGATATGCACGCATATAGTGGGTGAGGTAGCCGATACGGCAGTGCAGGTGATAAGGGTACGCAGGGTTGATCAGAACAACAGCTATATCTATACGGACACCATACCGTATGCTAACGGCCGTTTTTCTTACGATATCCACACGGCAAAGCCTGCCGTTTATTCAATCTGTGCTTACAATAAAAGATGGATAGGACGGGCGGTGGACTTCTTTGCCGAGGGCGATACGGTGCGCATGAGGTTCATTCCCGACGATTCCCCTAAGTGGTGTTCGGCCTCGCCGCTTAACAAAGAGTTGTTGCGTGTGAACGGAATGACAGACAGCATTTCACTTTGTTACCGAGCGAGATTTGCCAAATATGCTGATTATGATAGCCTGTCGGAGGCCGAACGCAAAGAATATAAGGCACTGAGTGATTCCTACCACGGACTGATTAAGGCGTTCCGGCTCGGTTATATGCGCAAAAATCCCGGGCTTGTCGGGCTTTTCATGCTTTTTGAGTGGGGCGAGCGTTTCTATGATGACAGCGTGGCGGTAAGTGAAGTGGCGTCCATCTATGATGATGTATATGCTGGCAAGTTTCCCGGTTTCCACCTTTCGGAATATATGAAGCAGTGGCGTGCATCACAGAGTGTGAAGGTTGGAGGTCGCTATGTAAACTTCACCGCGCCCGATTTGGAAGGCAACTACCACAAGGTGTCGGAGGAAATCAAGGGCAAAGTGGCTCTCATCGACTTCTGGGCGAGCTGGTGCGGGCCGTGCCGCAGGCATTCCAGAAGCCTGATTCCCGTTTACGAGAAGTACAAAGACCGTGGTTTCACCATCGTGGGCGTGGCTCGTGAACGTGATGCGGAGGCCATGAGCAAGGCCATCGGGCGCGACAAGTACCCTTGGCTCAACCTCATTGAGCTTAATGACCGCATCAAACTGTGGAACCAATACGGAATCCGCGGCGGTGGAGGCACTTTTCTCGTTGACCGCAATGGCATTATCCTGGCCGTAGATCCCACGGCCGAGGAGGTAGAGGCTATATTGCGTGAGGTACTTTAGTGATGTTTTATGAATCGGCACGCCCCGTATTTAGTTGCAATACGGAGCGTGTCGGTTGTTGCGTGGCAATCAATTTGGGGCCACTGGATAAACATAGGGGGCTTAAACGTACAGGGAGTTATGGAGTTCGAGGACAATGGCATTATTAAAGGAATTGTTTTAGGAGTTAAGGAGTTAGGGGGAGTTAAGGAGTTAAGACAATAGCTTAGAAGCCAAGAAGTGAATTTTTTGGAGTTAAGGAGTTAGGGGGAGTTAAGGAGTTAAGACAATAGTTTTGGGAGCACGGGAACCCTGTGGGCATGGGGAAAGTGTTGCAGGAAGAGAGAGAGACAATGCCATTGTCCTCTAACTCCTTGTAACTCCTTCTAACTCCCTCTAACTCCATTGTACAAAAACTATTGTCTTAACTCCTTAACTCCCCCCTAACTCCTTGACTCCTAAAAGCCCCTGGATTTATCTGGTGAGCCTCGATTTGTTGTCTGGATGTGTCATTACATCCAGTCGGCGAGGTTGGCCGAGGCTTCCACCTTGGTCTCGATGTCGTCGGGCAGGGCAGGGAAGAAGTCGATGCCAGTGATGCGTTCCACCTCGTCGACGCTGTTGACGTAGTCACCCTTGGGACGGTTGCCGGGCTGGTTCTTGTAGATGAAGCCTATGGCCTTGGGCGCGCCTTCGGTGCACAGCACAACCTTGAAGAAGGCTTCGGGCACCACCACCTTGTTCTTTCCTATTGTCTTGTGGCGGCCTTTGTACAGTATTGGGCCGCTGACAATGTAAACGGAGCCAAGCTCGTCGGCCCATCGGCGGCACTGCTGCTCAATCTCGTTCCAGTCGCCGGCGTTGAGCCCGTGGCTCTGCGGGCAGATGTTGGTGAAGAGGAACGACTCGCGCTGTGCCGCCTCGCTCCATTTGTTGTCGGCAGACGGGCACATGTGGCCGCGGTCGTAGCCCGAACGGTAGTAGTCGTTGTCTGTGGCGCGGGGCTCGTCCACCTCTTCGTCTTCGGCAAAGTCGATGCCGCCGCGCTTGTATGGGCCGGATGTGTGGTTGGCGGTGAGGTGCCACGCCACCCAGTTGGGCAGCTTGGTGTCGCTGTTGTACGACGCCGTGTAGGCCGTTCGGTGCAATATCTGCTCCTTGCGGTCGGTGAGCGGTGCCGGCACCTCGATGCCTTCCGCGGCTTCCACGGCATCCGCAGTGTCGTCGGGTTGGTTCTCTGCCACGAGCTTGTCGATGGCTTTTTCGGCGTAGTCGGCCAGCGCCGTCTTCACCTCGTCGCCAACGGCCTCCTTAATCTTGTCGGTATTGACGTTGCATGCTGCCGATGCGGCGGCCAAAATGGTGGCGGCCAACAGGGCGTGGATGGTTTTTTGTTTCATCTTTTGTTGTTATTTGAGAGTCTTCGTGCAGCCCTGCTGTCAGGCCGGGGCTGTCCTGCCATCGTGGCGCGGCGCTTCCGTCCGTAGTTGGGCGCAGATGCAAAGTTACGCAAAAAAAGCGTGCCGCCAAGCTGGCAGCGTGCCAAAAGCGGCGGCAAACCACAAAAAAGAGGAGGAAAGACTGCCTTGCGGCTGTCTTTCCTCCTCTCTATTGCGAAACCGGCTTGACTCGCCTTTCTGGCTTATGCCGGTATGTTCACTCTTCCGTAGTTGTACATTCTGAGCATGTTGTCGCAGTACTTGTTGAACACTTTGCTCGTCGTAATCTTTTTAATCATCCTTTTCATAATTCGTTACCCTTTCTTTTACTTTTTGTTATACAATCTTTTTGTGTCTCATCGGTTGGATGTAGCTTCACATCCGTTATCCTGAATCTTCGTGTTTTGACAGTGCAAAGATAGTACCTTTTGTTTGTGTGCGTACACAAAAGGGGCGTTTTTTTGCGTTGCTCCCCATGATTGTTGACGTAGGTCAAAGGTTTGACGTAGGTCAATCCTTGCGTCTGACATTGCGCAGACGCCCGTATACGTCAAACGATCGGCTGTCGGCAAGGCGCAGTGTAAGCATTAGCGAAAGCATTGATGCTGAGAACGTTATGGCGGTTATCATCATCTGGTATTTGATGGCAATGCCCGGTGCCGAGCCCCCCAGTATCTGTCCGATCATGGTTCCTGGCAGAGAAACTATGCCAAGGACTGCCATATTGGCAATGCATGGCGCAAACGATTTTTCGACAGCCTGTCGCGCAAAAGGCGTGATGGCCTCGAGGTGGGTGGCGCCATTGCCAAGCAAATAGTAATAAAGATGGTGCTCGCGCTGCAGCCCGTCGTAATAAGTGTTGAGGGCAATGACGTTTACGCTGAGCATATTGCCCATGAGTATGCCCATGATGGGCACGAAGTAGCGGGCGTCGAAAGGATGGTCAAGCCTGAGCACGAGCACAAGGAAATACAGTCCCACCACTACGGCCGTGGCCAGCAGGCCCGAGAACAGCGGCAGGGCAATGGTGCGCAGGCGCAGGCGGGTGCGCCTGGCTGCCGTAAACGTGGCCACGAGCACCATGATGAGCACCCATGCGAAGTTGACCAGCGGACTGTTCCACTCAAAGAGGTAGCGCAGGTATAGGCCAATGAGAAACAGTTGGACGACCATGCGCACCGTGGCTATGGCGGTAGACTGTATGAGCCTTGCGCCCAAGCGGTGGAAGAAATATACGGGCAGGGCCATGAGCAGCAGGCCGACGGCCATGCTGAGGTATGAAATGTCGGTTGTTTCCATGTCGGTTTTGTTTGTCTTTTATGTCTGTTTGTTCTTTGTTGTCAATGGGGGATGGGCTGCTTTTGGTTGGCAGGAGTGGCAACCGATGTGGGCGAAGGGCATCGGCAGCACCCGTGGCTGGCTATGCGCCACGGCATCAAGCCACAGCCGATGAGCCTAAAGCGGCGCTGCAGGGCTGCTGTCATGGCAATGTGGCGCTTACGGATATGCATTTGTCGCAACCCTGGGCAAAGTCGGCGTCGTGGCTGACGGCCACGATGGAGCAGCCGCGGGCGGCAAGCGTCTTCAGGTAGTCGAGCACAAGGGCCGAGGTGTGGGCGTCGAGGGCCGACGTAGGTTCGTCGACAAGCAATATCGACTTGCCTAAAAGACCGCTTGCCGACAGCACTGCGCGCTGCCGCTCGCCACCGCTGAGCTCGGCCACCTTTTTGTCGTAGAGTGCCGGTTGCAGCTCCAGTTTGCGCCATTCGGCCATGAGCAAGTCTTTTGAGAAAGCCTTGCCGCGGTTTACCTTCAGCGTGAATGGCAGGCGCATCATGTCGCTCACCCACTCAGAGGGCAAGGTGAGTTCTTGAGGTATATATGATATGTGCTTGCGGAACTCCTCGGCCGACGATGGCGTAAGCAGTTCTCCGTCTATGCTGATGTGCCCTTTGTCGAGCGGATGGAAGCCAAGGATGGCTCGCAGAAGCGTTGTCTTGCCGCTGCCGGAGCTTCCCGTCAGGCAAACGGTCTGCCCGTCGGGCACTGTAAACGATAGACCGGCAAAGAGTTGCCTGCCTCCGATGGTTATGGATGCGTTTTTGATCTCAAGCATTGTTGGGTTCTGTTTTTGCTGTTTGTCGGACGCGCTTTGCTGTCGGCGTGGCCAGAGCAGGCGTTTGTCCGCTTATGTTCTGTCGTATGCAAAGGTACTGAAAAATAATCAATGGATGGCATGTAGTGTTCCGTTTTTGCAAAAGCGAAGCTGGTTGCCGGCATTGACGTAGGCGCAACGGGTTTTCCGGCAATGGATTGTTGGGCTGACACAAGAGGGTGGCGCTAATTCTGCTTGGAGATTTTGGGCGCAATCCGCCTTTCACGAACGCCATTGTTGCGGGTGTGTTACAGGTACACTTTATAAATGATTGTATTACAGCAGTTTAGTGTTTGGGCGTGTTTTATATATTCCGGATTCATTCTTTGGCTGCAATTTCAGGTGTAGTCATGGGGCATTATTCCTCGATTGTTACACGGTTTTGAGCCGGAAAACATCTGAGGTTGGCCCCTTGCAGAACTTTCGGTGGGCATGGCGGTGGTATGGCACGTGGCGACTGCTTAAATGCTTGGGCAGCATTGCTTGCATCGGTGTGGCTCAGCCATGCTTCTGTTGTGTTGTCATTGCGTTGCAACATGGCCGGTGGTGCTGTTGCTTTACGGCCGGATGGGGTGGCGGTGGCGAGCCCGTAGGATGGCAAGGCATGGCATGGCAATGTGGGATTGCTATGATATTATGTCATAAATTTTTAAAATCAGGAATGTCATTAAGGAATAAGTATTTTTTACCTTCATAGTCCATCTTGCAGCAATAGTGCTGAAGGCCGTTGCTCATCACCAGGTAGTCTACCTTGAGCAGCATGTTGTAAGCTGCTATCTGGTTGAATACGTCCTGCGTGATGCTCACCGTGGGTGCTTTGTATTCCATGATCATCCGTGGATGCAGGGCCGTATCATAAAGCACGCTGTCGCACCTGAGCTTTTTTGCACCCACCGATAGCTCCACTTCGTTGGCCATGTAAGCAAGCGGATAGCCTTTGTGCTCGCATAGAAAATGCACGAAGTGTTGGCGGACCCATTCCTCAGGGGTCAATGCCACGTATTTTCTGCGGAGTACGTCGTAGACTTGTTGCTTGCCGGCGGTGGGCTTGAGTATTATCTTGAATGGTGGCAGATTGAGCTTATACATTATATATATATGTGTGATGTCGTTAGAATAAAATCATATTCGCATTTCGGTTAACCGATATTTTGCTGTATCTTTGCATACCGCAATCTTTCGCTGATGCCATTGGCATACTCGGATTGAGCATGAGGAGTATGGCGGGCCTTATGCGATAGGATTTGCAAAATTAATAAATAATGCAATAAATAAAGAATGGCTGACAACAAAAACGTGACATACGACAGCATTGTTAGGGACTTGCGCGCCAGGAAGTTTGCACCTGTGTATTATCTGATGGGCGACGAACCTTATTATATAGACAAGATAACAGACTATATCGCTGATAACGTATTGCCCGCTGAAGAACGCGACTTCAACCAGACGGTGCTTTTCGGGTCTGATGTTTCGGCTGCCCAAATCGTGGACGTGGCCAGAAGCTATCCTATGATGTCTGATTTGAAAGTGGTCATTGTGAAGGAAGCCCAAAACCTGCGCAATACTGAAGCACTGGAGTTCTATATGCAAAAACCACAAAAGTCGACTATACTTGTGATGTGCCATAAGAACGGAACAATTGACCGGCGGAAGAAGTTGGCTGCCTTGGTCGAGAATGTTGGGGTGCTTTTTGAAAGCAAAAAACTGCGTGAACGAGAACTGCCCACATTCATCGAAAAATATCTCAAGGGCAAGGGGGCAAGCATAGACCCCAAATCGCAACAGATAATTGCCGACTCGGTTGGGGCCGACCTCAACAGGTTGGTGGGCGAACTTGATAAACTGCTCATTGCTTTGCCCGAAGAAGACCGTAGGGTAACGCCGCTAATCGTTGAGCAGCAGATAGGGGTGAGCAAAGATTTTAACGCCTTTGAACTTCGTGATGCTGTGGTGAACAAGAATGTGTTCAAGGCAAATCAGATAGTGAAATATTTTGACGAAAACCCTAAGGCCGGCAATATCTATAGCTTTCTCCCAATGCTCTTCAATTACTTCCAGAATCTGTTGATTGCTTATTATTGCCCGCAGAAAGGCAATCCAGAGGCCCTCGCAAAGTGGTTGGAGCTGCGCTCACAATGGGCGGCAAAAGATTACATGACCGGAATGAGAAATTTCAAGGGAGTGAAAGTCTTGCAGATAATTTCTAAAATTAGAGAGATTGACGCCAAAAGTAAGGGGCTTGACAACCCAAATACACCGCAGGGAGAGCTCATGAAAGAGTTAATTTTCTTTATATTGCACTGAAAATAGCGGGTATTTTGCCACTTTTTCATCTAGAATAAGCGTTCCACAGGAACGCTTTTTTAGGCTCCAAATATCGGGATTTCAGCGATTTACGTGGTAATTACCCCCTCTGAAAATCGCGTATTTTGGATTTTCCGACCGCTTGCTCGGAATTTTTCAAAAACAACAGAATCTTGTTTCTATGACTGACATAAATTTTGTGTTAACATAGTTTTGCGTTCGCTTTTGTGAATTATGCAAATGTAAAGACGTATGCAATGTCGGTTTTGTAAACCGAAATTTAGTTGATTACACTAAAACAATGTGTAATTTACAAATTAATTGTACTGCATTCGTAAATCAAAACAACGTGGTTTGAAACACTAAATCATATAAATACACGACAATAATATCACTGTAATAACTTGAAAACCACGATTTTATAGCTAAAATTTAATCTAGTTTATATGGTTTTTGCTCAAATTGGCGATATTTACCCTTATATTCTGTGTTTTGGCATGTATCTTTTGTGTAAATATCTCTTTTAAAGCCAGTTGATTGAGATAATTGCCTTAATAAAAGGTTTTGGTACAAATCAAATACTGCAATTTAGATTTGTTGTTGTAAATCACTAATAGGGCCGCTTTATGTGTTTGATGTTCTAAAGTTAGAAATGTAAACACTAAATTTAAAACGTAAAAATCTTAGTTTATGAGTTGCATAATCCGATAAAATGTTTTACCTTTGTAAACGCAACAGAAAACGGGGTTTTACCCCTTAATAATGCGTATAAACTGGTATGAAAGATAGGATAAAGCAGATAATGGAATCCAAACACATGACCCAGCAAGTGTTTGCCCAGTTCATAGATATGTCTCCGGCATCGTTGAGTAGTATATTCAATGGCCGTACAAAACCTACGTTAAATATCGTGGAAGCCATCAAAAGGAAAATTCCTGACATCAATACAAACTGGCTTTTGTTTGGTATCGGCGACATGTACGAGCACCTGTCTGATGACAGGGGAACTGATGGCACAGGTGAACGCCCTTCATCTGAAGCACTGGCCTTGGATTTTGGGGATAGTGATTATCATTCCCCTACCCAACAGTCGGAGCACGACAGAAATCTATTCTCAGGGCAGCAACATAACAATGGTGTGCAGAATACACGCCCGGAGATAATCAGAGAGGAGATAAAATATATTGACAAGCCACAAAGGAAGGTGGTTGAGATACGCGTATATTATGATGATTTGACCTACGAGACTTTTGTGCCGGCAAAAAAGTAAGCCTTGTTTGTAGTTCCTTCTGTTTGTAGCTCTATTGGTATGGTTATGCCATGTCGTGGGTGATGATGGTTTTTCATTTTGTGATATGGTAATCTTGCTGATACTTTAGGGGCAAAACTTCTTTAATACGACGATTCTTAAGCTGATGGGCAGGCTACTTGATTCAGGGTATTATTGTTTCGACATCAAGCTGCCGGCTAAGGTACGAGGGGAGCGGGGATGTGGTAATTTCCACTGTTTATGGAATAGTGTGAACGATAGTTGTACTTTTTTGATATTCGCATCTTGCTTTAGTAATTTGTTGATCTGTTGAATTCGGAATGTTGGCATGGTTTTTCAATCATCAAATATTCGCTATATGATAATACAGGTTAGCGAGTATTTGTGTCATACGGATATAAGACGTGGTGTCAGTTTTAGCAAGCTTTTGGATAATGATTGTCGCCGACGTGCTTACAAGGTACTTTACCGAAACGCAAGGTTGACCGTTACATACAGTTGCCACCTTTGTGTTTGTTATCGTTGTTCTTCTTTTCATTTTCCTATTCTATGCGCTTTTGTATTTGTTAAATACAGATTAGTTAAGATATGCATGCCATTTCGTAGCGTTAAACTTTCGTGAACATGTTTCTGTTAATGGAAAACGAAGTTGCAAACAGCGACATTCCAACAATATTTCCAATAACAGCCATGGACACTTACAATGTGAGTGCACCGCATGCGAGTGAACCCTTCTGTTTGCTTTTCATTTTCAGGATTTTGTCATTCGAATATGTTGGTTGAACTGAGCCTTTGTTTTTGCGTATAAATCGAGGTTAGTGTCTATGAGTCCAACCACATTTCGCCGAATGGCGGGTTTGCGTTATGATGCTCATGTGGTTGACTAAAGTGTTTGGATTAGGTGGTTGTTATGGGGATTATATTGCCACAGGCTAAAAAGGCAATTAAATTTGCAGTCATATTACCACCTTAATTATTCAATATTTGTAATTAAAATATCAAATATGATTGTATATTTGTATTGAAGATATGTCATTATATTTTCTTTAAGGTTCTATATCTGAATGTGCAATAATGGTGGTTTGCAGTTTATGAAGGCTTTTGCTACTAATCATTAATATTGCATAACGTCTTTCACTTATTTTTGAAAGGAGGTGTTGTGCATCCTTGAGATAAGTTCACTTATTATCCGTATAAGATGCAATTAAGAGGAAATAATTTCATGTTGGTATAAATATATGGCTAATGTTGGAATTCTGTTTTTGTATGCAAGTCATTTGTTTTGTTTATAACTAAACTAAATCCAAAAGGCGATATATTTCAAAATATACAAATATTTTCTTGCATATTAAATAATATAATCATATTTTTATGGCAATTTGAATATTGCGTTGTGAGAATGAACAGATATACATCTATTATTGTGCAAACCGAGAGCAATGTCAAGTTTGCTTGCATATTGCCGCTGCGCAACCGGAAATCACGGCTCGATGCATTGATCTCTCGGAGGGAGGCCTTGTTGCCAAGTTCTTGCAATATGCAAGTTCTGGGGTGCAAACCAATTCGCAAGCACACCATATCTGTCAACATTAGAAACGCAAATGGCAGAGGTGTACCTTTTAATGCATTTACTCATTGTGGCTTTGAAAATACAATAGGCGTTATTAAAGAAACATCTCATCATTTATCTCCCATTAATGCCTATAGTTTTTATATAGGCATCTCCATATTAAGATTATATAAATATTTCTATGATGAATATGGTGAAAGCTATGGTAGGGCCTTTTTTCGATAATAGGAAAGCTGATATTGAGAACAATGTTGAAAAAGATGCATACTTAGAATCGAAGGTTATAAATAGGATTTTAATAGAATGTGAAAGTTCGATATTAAGAGTGTATGTCAATAACTTGTTGAATGAGATGGTAGCATATGTTGATACCCATAGATTAAACCGTGAAGAGGCCCCGTTGTCCTACTCCGCATGACTGTAGTAAAAATGAACATTATGACTATTACAAAGACCATTTTGGATGTTCAACCTGCATCACCAAATTTGATAATGATACTGAACTATCTTACTGAGGGAACAAACCGTGAGAAGGTTGTCAACGGTCACCGATACCTTTACGATGCCAAAGTTTCGGGTAATCGAGTGCAAAGCCAAGATTGCTTATGCTTTTCCGAGGCGTGGCCGACAATTATCTATGATAACTCCGAGTTCTTCGGGGGCGTGACCAACACCGCCAAGTTCTCCATCTATGTCAGCCCCTACCTTGTAGCAAGCCAGGGTGGCAAGTACACCAAGCACATCTACATCGGAAGCCAACGTATCGTCAGCAAGCTTGGCGACTTTGCCAGCTATGGTGCCGACCCAAGACGCATCCCATACGCAGGAACAGAGGCAGACGGTGTCAGTGTGGACTATCAGACGAAGTACAACCGCCAGCAACAAGCCATTAAGGATAACTATGCCGACTTCGGTGTGCCTTACAACGGTGAGGACAACAACGACTACGTGAACGGCCAGGGCTTCTGCTGCAATGACGTTGCAGAGGTTTCAGCCTCAGCAAAGGCTATGGCACGAATAGATGGTAACTTCAAGCCCAACGATGACTACGAGAAGTTGCAGTTCTACTACCATCCCGACCACTTGGGTAACTCAAGCGACATCACCAACCTTGACGGTGAGGTGGTGCAGCACATCGAGTATGTGCCTTTCGGAGAAGTATTCATTGAGGAGCGCAACAATACGTGGAACACGCCTTACCTCTTCAATGCCAAGGAGTATGATGAGGAGACTGGTATGTACTACTATGGTGCGAGATACTATGAGCCAAGGATAAGTTTGTGGATGAGTACGGATCCAAAAGAAGCAACTTGTCCTGATATTAGTTCGTATACATATTGTCATAATAGCCCTATCAATCTATTAGATATTGATGGCATGGATGATTACAAAATTAATCAAATTGGGCAAATAACATTTTGGAGACGTACTAATGCCAAAAGTACACATAGAATATTTGCAGGAAAAGACAACATTACGTTTGGTAAACAATTTGTTTCCCAGCTGGTTGAAAAACAATCGGCAAATGGAACAACAGCAAAAACGAGCAACTCAGATGATGCATTTGAGTTCTTTAAATTTGCTGCAGACCACACAAAGGTTGAATGGAGTTTGATTGGTCTACAGAAAAATAATAGTTTAGAGTTTAAATTACATTCGGATTTTAGTACCTCGAGCGTATCACTAGACACAAAAGATTATAAAGATCAAGTGTTCCAATTGCACAATCACCCAAGGGGGAGTAACCCTAACAATACAAAAGCCTCTGGAGATTATGATGCTTATAAGCAGACAAAACCCAATCAGGCAGTACAAAGTTATTATGCAGAAGGCGACTTGTGGACATTAAATAATGTGTACAATGCGTATAAACAAAACCATCCAAAGGCTATGCTAAGCGAATATCCTAAAGCTTATATTTATTATTCTGGTGACAACAAACAACAACCCCAATTATATCAGTATGATTTAGGTCGCTCAAGATTTAGAGTTATCTATAAACCAAGTTATCAACAGATAAAGAATAGAGTAAACAAATGAAGGGCGTCATATTAATTTTGTGTATATGTCTATTGATGATTAAATGTACTGTTAAGGAAGGACCTTTTAGTCCTTCCTTAATCAGAGTCGTGGATGAAATTACAAATATGAATCCAGACAATAAGGTTGTTCAAGTTATAGCATCTGAGTTAAATGGGCATAACATTCTATATTTAACAAGTTCTAATACTTATAATCCTGATTTCGTAGATGGGTACTTTATTTATAAGGGTCGACTTATCACCTACTTTCAAACAGATAGTATTAACAGGCGTAATCTGGTAAACGAGAAAGAACTTCTGCGATTTAAAGATAACATACATGGATATAAAAATGCTTATTATAGTAGCGTCAACTCTGAGCCGACACAAGAGCTATTTGAGGTTAACAAAAATAATATCATCAGGGTTAAGGACATAAGGAGGTTTGTGGATTGTGATTGTAAAGCCAATAAAACTACCGTATTTTTCAATAATAATCTAGAACACACCCTTCATGCATATATGAAAAATAACCCTGCTGTCCTTTACGAAGTTCGCTTTTGGCAGCAAGGTAAAAAGCAGTTCGTATTTTGGTGTCCTATGCCATATTACGATAGAGACAAGTATGATGGGTATTTATTTTGGGGAAATCATTTAGTTGTTTTATATGGCACCAAATATGCTGGTGGGTTGTTAAGAAAGACTTGGATAATAAAGGGCAAGGCAATACCAAAATTTAGGTACAAGTCTATAAAGGATTGGAATTATCCGTTCCCTTTAAAATTAGAGATTCTATCCAATGGTTCCATAAAAACAATCCCTATCAATGAGAGCTTTTTTATAAGGGATATTCTGTGAACATGCTAAAGATTAGTTACTACAAGTTCGAGCAGCGAAGCTACTCGAAGTATCGTAACGGAGTGGAAACGTTCTATACCTACGACCCACAACGTCGCAGACTGCAAAACCTTGCCGTGACCTCTTCTGCCGGCACAATAATGGATAACGCTTACAGATATGATGCCGTGAGCAACGTCCTCTCCATCGCCAATGCAGCACCGCTACCACAGAGTGGCAAGGCAGGTGGTCAGATGAGCCATACCTATGGTTATGATGCCCTCTATCGCCTGACAAGCGCAAGCGGCACGTACCGTGGTGCGGATAACAAGAGCGCATCCTACACCCTTGCGATGAGCTATGACAATATGCACCGCATCAAGTCAAAGAGCCAGCACCTGACCCAACAAGGTGTGCAGTTCGATGGCACACTCAATGCAGGGTATGACCTTACCTATACGTATCAGGATTCGTTGGGGCACAAGTTCCAACTCTCCAAGATTGAGGATTTGAACTATCGTACAGAGGGGACGCCCAATGAAAAGATAGACAACGGACATAGATACCTATACGATGCCAATGGCAACCTTGTCTACATCAATACCGGCCGTGTAAAGAAAGACGGTAAGGAAGATGAGCAGGCTGTAGAGAAGAAGTATCGTTGGGATGAAGAGAACCGCCTCTTGGCAAGTGATGAGAACGGCTTTGTCGCCAACTATTGGTATGATGCCGATGGTGAGCGTACCGTGAAATCAAGTGGTGAGGGTGAACAAATCTATGTGAACTCCGAGTTCTCCGCAGGCGTGACCAATACCGCCAAGTTCTCCCTCTATGTCAGCCCATATCTTGTGGCAAGTCAGGGTGGTAAGTACACCAAGCACATCTACATCGGAAGCCAACGAATCGTATCTAAACTTGGCGACCTTGCCAGCTATGGTGCCGACCCAAGACGCATCCCATACGCAGGCACAGAGACGGACGGTGTCAGTGTGGATTACCAGACGAAGTACAACCGCCAGCAGCAAGCCATCAAGGACAACTATGCCGACTTCGGTGCGCCTTACAATGGTGAGGACACCAACGACTATGTGAACGGCCAGGGCTTCAGCTGCAATGACGTTGCAGAAACCTCCGCTGCACGAGCCAAGGCTGCACGTGCCATCGATGGTAACTTAACATTGTTGAACCTTGGCGGCACTCGGCAAAGTTCAAGCAAGCTTGCTTTGCCCTCGTTGGCACAAGGTTTCAAGCCCAACGATGACTATGAGAAAATGCAGTTCTACTACAATCCCGACCAATTGGGTATCTCCAGTTACATCACCAACCTTGACGGTGAGGTGGTACAGCACATTGAGTATGTTCCATTTGGAGAAGTGTTCATTGAAGAGCGCAACAATACGTGGAACACGCCTTACCTCTTCAATGCCATGGAGTATGATAAGGAAACAGGTATGTACTACTATGGTGCAAGATACTATGAGCCGAGGATTAGTCTGTGGATGAGCGTAGATCCAATTTCCATTTACGACCCAAGGAATAGTGAGAACTATCTTGATGGAGAACATAATGATGGTGTATATAATTATAGGAATCTTAATCCATATATTTATTGCTATCAATCACCTATAAGTTTAGTTGATCCAAATGGAAAACAAGCGGTTCCTGGAGCCATACTAGGTTCTTTTACTGAATATGCTGCTAAAATAGGAGATAAAATGTTATTTGAAGGCATGGATTTCAAACAAGCGAATTCATCTCTAACAAGATATGATTTTCTTGATATCACTGTTGCAGCAGGAGTAGGAGCAGTATCAGGAGTCGCAAAATTTAGTAAATTTGTTGCAAGTCCCATCGGTAAGAAAATAATCAATTTAATAACAGAAATAGGTTTATCGTCCATTGAAGCTGGTCTTAAATCAATTTATGGAGAAGATTTTAGCTTAGAGGCTGTTTTGGTTGAAGTTGGAATGGGTGAGGTATTAGGAAAACTTTTGCCGAATAAAATTTTCAAAGAAAGTGCCGATAGAGCCAAGGGTGAGATGAGACGTGCCAAGGAACTAATGGGAAGAAAATCTGCAACACCAAAAGTGATGAAAAAGCAAGGGAAAGTACTTAAGGAGGCTCAAAGTGAAATCAGGTTAAATGAATCTCTTGAGAAAGGAAGTGAGGGTACAAAGCAAATAGTTTCAAAAGTTGCTGGAAACAAGACTCAAAAAGAAACAAGAGAATGAAAAGGAAATTGATGATTGCTTTGATTAATGTAGTCTTAGGTCTTTTTGCGATCTATTACTCTTTTTTTATTAGGCGGGAGGCTTTTATAGCCTCCCACCATAATTTCATTGCTTGCCAAATAATTCAGTTATATCCTAAATCTGGTTCAAGAACTCATCCTACAGCCCGAGTTATATATCATGGAAAAGAATACTTCACAAATATTCGTAGTGGGGAAAATTTGAATATAGGATATAATGATACAACATTTCATTATGATCCATTATTTGATAAAGTATTTTGTCGTAACCAGCGTGCTGACAAAGGAATTCCTTTGGTTTTTTTATTGTTTTTGTCTTCATTTTTGCTTTGGATAGATCCTAGCGTAAAGCGAAGCAAGGCTCGTCCCAAAACTCAAGTATTGGAGTGTAATCAGAATAAGACCACTAAGTAAATTTGAATCCGAATCCTAACAAACCAGGGAAAATGATGGTTGACCAAAATTATCATGTATTCATAACAGATTAGATATATGAAAGTTATATTAGATATCCCAAGCTATTCGGAAAATTCTGGTATAGTATTCAAATGGGAAGGTGATTTCCAAATTAAGGTAGTAAGTGAAGACGGAGACGTATATATTAAGGCAAATGCTGATGGATTAACTTCACTTGCTAACCACTTGCTAAACTTAGCTCAGACATCGGTTCCTATTGGAACCCACATCCATCTAGATGAGTATAACTCTCTTGAGGAAGACTCATTGGATTTAATCATTGAAAAGATTTGAAAAACAATAATTTACAGCCTCCCCCCCCCAAAAAAAAGTTATTATCTAATCTTCTTAGGGGGAGGCAATTTACTGAATACAAAAATAAAGAAAGGTAGCGTTTTAATAGTGTGTCTATTTCTCTCAAGCTTATAAACATCAGATGATGCTGAAAATTTAATGATATTCTCTCATATTCCTATTTTGTGGGAAATATCTGAATATACTAGTTGAATATCACTTACCAATATATTTAGTTGTTCCTTAAAAATCACTTTATAGTTTGATAATCAGTAAATTAATGTTCATTTTTCTTTGATATATCTGCAAGTTTTTGTAACTTTAAGCTCTAAAACTTGCAGATTATATGATTAAGAAGCCTCTATCAAGTCCCTCTTTATTCAGTTCTTTGGCCGACCTGTTGAACCAAAAACATCCCTTGTACATCCTTGCGGACAAAATCAGTTGGTCTCGTTTTGAAGAAGCCTTCACTCCGTTGTATTGTGCCGATAACGGACGTCCCGGTAAGCCTATCCGACTGATGTGCGGCTTGCTGATCCTAAAGCACGTAAGGAATCTTTCCGAAGAGTCCGTTGTTGAGCAGTGGAGCGAGAATGCTTATTACCAGTACTTTTGCGGCATGTCGGAGTTTACGCCATCTTATCCATGCAATGCGAGCGAGCTTGTTCATTTCCGTAAGCGTATCGGTGAGAGTGGTATGGAGCTTATCCTGGCAGAAAGTATTCGTGTCAATCAGGAAAATGATGACAATGACGACAATGACCATTACGACACGGCTTTCATCGACTCCACCGTGCAGGAAAAGAACGTGACTTATCCCACGGATGCGAAGCTGCATAAAAAGATAATCCGTAAGGTTATGTCCATTGTAAGGTCGTTGAACCTTCCCTTGCGCCAGAGCTATAGGTTTGTGCTTAAAAGGATTTACCGGGACCAACGTTTCCGTAACCATCCGAAGAATCGTGCCAAAGCCTTAAAAGCAGACAAGAGACTACGGACAATAGCCGGACGATTGGTAAGGGAACTCAGACGCAACCTGAAAGAAAACCATGAATACGACAAGCTGCTCAGTCTGTTTGAAGGGGTACTTTCACAGAAACGCAGTTCCAAGGAAAAGATTTATTCACTGCACGAACCTGAGGTGCAGTGCATAAGCAAAGGCAAGGAGCATAAGAAATATGAGTTCGGAAACAAGGTTTCCATCATCCGATCGCTGACAGGTATAATCTTGGGAGCCGGCTCGTTCCGCAACGAATACGACGGACATACAATAGAAAAATCCCTTTTGCAGGTTGAAAGAATAACAGGACGGAAAATAAAGAAATTGGCCGGAGACAGGGGGTACAGGGGAAAGAAGAAAGTAAACGGTACTTAAATACTAATCCCTGATGTTCCCAACCGAAAGGACAGCTACTATATTCGAAGAAAGAAACACCGCCTCTTCTGCAAGAGAGCCGGAATCGAGCCGACAATCGGGCACCTGAAATCAGAATGTCGTCTTGGGCGCAACTTTTATAAAGGGGTCTTCGGAGATGCTGTCAATGCACTGTTGGCTGCGGCTGCATATAACTTCAAAAGAGCCATGAGGATTCTTTGGCGACTTGTTGAAAAATGCTGCGGAATGCGGTTTAATTACAACATTCCGCAGAAATGGGCTTTTTAAGAAACAACTTTTTAAGGGACGATTATATATATTATGGGTATTATGGAAAGTTTTACAAATAAGGTAGTCCTATCTTTCGTATCTTTATTTATGCTTAGTGGATGTTTCCCAAGCTTTAGTCCTCAAAAGAGAGTACGTTGTCATATAAACGTAAAAAAATGTTCGTTTGTATTGATTGATTATATTGGTACGCTTGACAGTGAATTTCCTTCTGAAATCTATTTAGTTGGAGATAATGACTCCGTTTTAGTATTCAAAGGATATAAAATAAAAAAGATGAATGTAAATAGCGATACTCTTACAATATATTTGAAAGGAAAAATCTTGTTCCAACATTACAAAATTAAAGATTATTATTTATTATCGTCTTCATATCAATGATACATGTATCGCATCAAGTCAAAGAGCCAGCACCTGACGCAACAAGGCGTACAGTTCGATGGCACACTCAATGCAGGATATGATTTGACCTATACCTATCAGGATTCCTTGGGTCACAAGTTCCAGCTCTCCAAGGTCGAGGACTTGAACTATCGTACCGAGGGAACGCCCAATGAAAAGATATACAACGGACACAGATACCTCTATGATGCCAACGGCAATTTAGTCTACATCAATACCAGCCGTGTAAAGAAAGACGGCAAGGAAGATGAGCAGGCAACGGAAAAGAAGTATCGTTTGGATGAGGAAAACCGTCTCTTGGTAAGTGATGAAAATGGCTTTGTCGCCAACTATTGGTATGATGCCGATGGCGAGCGCACCGTGAAGTCGAGCGGTGAGGGCGAGCAGATATATGTCAACTCTGAGTTCTCGGGAGTTGTACCCAATACCGCCAAGTTCTCCCTCTATGTTAGCCCCTACCTTGTGGCAAGTCAGGGTGGCAAGTACACCAAGCACATCTACATCGGAAGCCAACGTATCGCCAGCAAACTTGGCGACCTCGCCAGCTATGGTGCAAATCCAAGGCGCATACCTTACGCTGGAACGGAAGCGGATGGAATCTCTGTGGACTATCAGTCGAAGTATAACCGTCAACAACAAGTCATCAAGGACAACTATGCCGACTTCGGTGTGCCTTACAATGGTGAGGACAACAATGACTATGTAAGCGGACAAGGCTTCTGTTGTAATGATAATTCACCGGAAGCTGCAAGGGCGAAGATGTTGAAAACACGAGCTGTTTCCAACAACTTCCACGATACCGAGGAATACGAGCGGATGCAGTTCTACTACCATCCCGATCACTTGGGTAGCTCCGGCTACATCACCAACCTTGATGGTGAGGTGGTGCTGCACATCGAGTATGTGCCTTTCGGAGAAGTATTCATTGAGGAGCGCAACAATACGTGGAACACGCCTTACCTCTTCAATGCCAAGGAGTATGATGAGGAAACAGGTATGTACTACTATGGTGCAAGATACTACGATCCAAGGATTAGTCTGTGGATGAGTGTGGATAGATTTGCAGAGAAATATCCAAACTCGACACCTTATGCGTATTGTCTTGGTAATCCTTTAAAATTTACGGATATAAATGGTGATACATTGGATGTTAGAAATTCAAGAGGTGCTTATTTATTTACATTAGATAATCATCAAGCCAATCGCACTAATATTACAGCGAAAGATTTGTATGCTAAAGGTATTCAATGGTTTGAATCCTCTGCAGATAATTATATGCCATTACTTTTTGTAAGTACTAACATTAGAAAATCTGATAGTTTTAAACATTTTACTTGGGATGATATCATTTCTTTTTTAGAAGTTGATAGATCCATGTTTAGTTATCGTGCTGGAGGTAGTGGAGATTGGAAAGCTGAAGGTAATTCTGGAAATGGGTATTTAATGGTAGAAGTAGAAGGGGTTCCATATTGGACTGATGCCATAGGTCAAATACCATTTACATTGAATGAATATAGAAATGTATTAAGAAGGACAAAAAACTCAGAAAGAGCGGCAGGAGAAACGATATATGTAGGCAAGCAGTTTGGGAATGGTCGTTTATTAAATCTATTTTTCCCATCCCCAGATAATAGTAATAGTTAACGTGAGTTCGACGAATTCAAAACAAAGCAAGCTGTGTGTCAAATGTACGTT
>OLNP01001502.1_pt1 | contig 19599 bp, 23 predicted proteins | sample 1671951 | NCBI WGS metagenome assembly OLNP01 (sample SAMEA3136629, study PRJEB25190) | human gut metagenome | biome: human gut; feature: human-associated habitat; material: faeces | place: Austria | collected 2013
GTCTTAGCATCAAAATATGCTTTCCTCTCTTTGTCTCCTTTGCCATAAACCACGCATTCCCGCTCAGAGAAATCTATATCATCAATGTTCAGCCTTACCAATTCGCTACTCTAATTCCTGTTGAAAGCAGAAAATCAATCATTGCCCTATCACGCAGATTATTACAATTATCTCTAAGAATTTCTATTTTCTCATCCGGAATGGTATCTTTTACAATAACGGCAGTCTTTACCTTATGAATTCTTTTCATTGGGCTTTTTATAATATAATCTTCTTCCTCCAGCCACGAAAAAAATGTGGAAAGACTTCTACGAATATTATCAATAGTTACCTTTCCACAATTATTTATCGTTTGATACTCTACAAGATATTTTCGTAGCATCTCGGTCGTTATCTTTATGACCGGAATATTTATTGTATCCAACATCTTTTCAATATTACACCTATAATAGCGTATTGTTTTGTCAGAACACCCTTCTAAATGCTTTGCAGTTAAAAACATATCTAGAAAGTCCATATTCGTTGTCTGCAAATAATCAGATACAGTATTTTCAGATAACCGTTTTACCAACACCTCTTGTAGTTTCTGCATCTGCGATGCATTTAATACTTCTGCCATGTCATTGATGATGTCATAAATTTCTCTACCCATAAGAGCACACTCCTTTTTGAAGGAGTATATCGTAGAAAAATCAGCACATCAACAGAGCGTATTACTGGAATTTTACGCTCCCAAACTGCACACATTTTGGATAGTTTGGAATACAAAAAGCTATAACTCAATTAACCGAGCATGACTTTATTAAATAATACTAGCTTCTTCTCGTTTTGCTTATTTCACGAAAATAATCCTTGATTTCTTTCATTGGAAGAATCATATACAATATATACACTATACCAATTACTTTTCTTACAACTTCATTAAATAGTCCTGAAAATTCATTTAGCAGATAATGCCTTAACGCAAATACACAAATAACAATGGCAGCTAAATGTACTATGATATTTTTACACTTAGAACCAGGAAATGTAACTAAGAATGCATTAATCTTATTCTTCACTCCATGTATATCTCTCAATTCACTCCAAAAACCATTGAAATAAATAAGAAAAAACACTAGAACATATGTATCGAGTGCAAGTCCTATACAAAAATCTTTATATTTCATCATATACGTTTCATAAAAAAAACTTTGATATACGAAAGCAAATATTCCCAAACCAATTGTTAAAGGAAGAGCACATAGAAATTGAATTGCCAATAAATTCCAGCCTCCAATTTCTGGACTAAATCTAACTGATTTTTGCAATGTACAATTCGGGTGCTTTTTTGAATAATGTTTCGCTCTTTTTCTACCGACATTATATTCAATTTGATTTACATATGCATAACATGATAATAATAAAGAACATGTATACCATACCAACACCCACAATGCACCATTTTTTAACGAAAGAAAGGCCTTACCGGATGACATCAGTATAAATAGATACGAAATTGAAATATCAAACCATTGTTTCCGATAATATGCTTTTCGTAATTTTCTTTTTTCTTTTTTACTAATATGTGCAAACTTGTATACCTTACATTCCATTATTCAATCCTACCAATTCCAAGTATCCCTATTTTTACCACATAGCCACCAATATTCTTTAGGAATTATGTCATTTATTCTCAATCGAAACTTCAAAGTTTCTGTTCCTTACAAACTTCGATTTGTTAGACTGTTTTACCATATCTGACTGGCTATTACAATAACTGCCCAGCCTCCGCCTACCGTATGCCACCTGTTGTCTAACAAAACATAACCGCGCGAAGCCGATGTCTGAGTCGGCATCTGCCCTGTTTTCAATAGCAGATGCCGGCGAGTTCGGTTCGCGCGGTTTTATATTGTCTGTGAAACGGAGAGCCATCAGGGGCTCTCTTCCCATAGCCGCAGAGACGGCGCGCTAGTTCTGCTTCCTCCTGCGCTCCATACGTGTCTCTGCAACGTAAAGTACAAGATATGCCACCGCCGCATACAAAAGCGTAAGTACCATCACAGCAATATTCGGTCCGATGGCAGCTGGATCTGAAAGAGAATGAAGTAATGCCGGAACCATGATGACCATAGCCACCAGACCGGCGGGCAGCACTGTTTTCCTTAAGAAATGAACCACCTCATATTTTGTCCGGCAGCCACTGAAAAGCACGCACGCCGCACAGATACATACTATAAGGATGATGGACGGGCAATCCACATACCACCCGATCTTCGCCTGCGACAAACCAAATGCCAGAAAGACTGCCACTGCGAGCAATGCGATTCCCACCAGCCCCTGCCATCTGCCTGCATTTTTATTATTCTGATTCTCCTGCATTAAATGTTTCATATTTTCTTCCGCCTTTCCAAGATATTCTTCGGAAGGAAGCTTCTCACCCGACAGAAGTTCGTTTACATTGATGTCCAGCACCTCACAGAGCGGCGACAGATATGCTATGTCCGGCATCCCGTTCCCGGTCTCCCACTTGGATACCGTCTTGTCACTGATGCCAATCTGTTCTGCCAGTTCTTTCTGCGTCAGACCTTTTTCCTTTCTCAATACTGCGATAAATGTTCCGATCCTCGTCTGATCCATATACTTCCTCCATTTTCCGGACAGGTCGCTGTCCACCGTTCCGAGGGACCTGTCATGCTTTTGTAAAGCTGCAGCTTTATAGCTACACCTTAGTTCACCGACCCGTAAAGTGCAATCCCTTCACCGTAGAATACGCTCTATAAAACAAAGAAAGCCGCGTAGATTATCTCTCTGCGCGGCTTTTTCTCTTACTCCATATATTCCTGCACCAGTGTCTTATACTGCTGCACCTTATTGGCAATCCCGCCCTGATTGTAGCGGTCGACTTCCGCCGTCACCGTAATCTGCATCTTGCGGTCTTTTCCAAGCATCTTATTGCCAGAAAGATCCTGTGTGATCTCCGGCATAATCAGCGTAATCTGATATTCAATGCTTCGCAGAATCTGATTCTCATCGATCACATAGGTCGCCGTCATATCCTCGTAATGTGCCTGCTTGTGCTGCTGGACGGATAGCGCCGCCGTCTTCACGGCGTTCTCGTCTGCCCCGCTTTTTTCATAAAAAGCATAGGACTTCTCCACCTGTGCCACCTGATTCTCCCATGCCTCCTCTAAATATTCCTGCGTAAAAGAGCAGGTAATCTCCACAGCCCCGTCCTCTGTGACACGCTCCAGGTCTTCCACATCTGTCCCGTCGTAACCCAGATCCGTCACCATTTCATAATCAGGAATGACGGTGTTCTCCCGCTGCTGTGGCAGTATCTGCTCCCACTCACCACTCCAGTCAATGTAATGATACAGATTCCTCCCGTCACAGAACTGCTTTAAATAGAGTCTTGTCCCGTCCTCATCCGTCGTGTAGTGTTCGCTTATCCAGTCACCTGTCAGCATATCCGCCCAGGCATGCATCGTCTCTCCTCCGGCGCTTCCGTTCTGCTTCCAGCGATATTCATAGGAAAGCTGCAGATTGTCCACTTTTCCCAAATTCCACATGGCAACCTGAATCTCTCCGAGTTCTCCTCTTCCCGTACTGTTCTGACGCAGTGCGCCAAATATCAGCACACCGGCAAATACAACGACTGTCAGTATCCGCAGCTTTCTTTTTTCCATAGCACTATCCTCTATGCCAGCAATCCCAATGTTTCAAATGCCCGATAAATTCCATCGTCGTCGATGGACGATGTAACCATGTCCGCCCGTTCCTTGACTTCTTCTCGCGCGTTGCCCATCGCAATACCGATTCCTGCGTATTCCATCATCTGAAGATCATTCGGACCGTCTCCCACGGCAATGGAATCCTCTCTCGCAATGCCGGCCGCCTTCAGATATCGCTCCATGCCGGTTGCCTTATTGATTCCGTTGATGCCGATCTCGCCCGCATATTCTCCCATACCTTCCAGGCTGATCGCCACCGTGTCAAAGTAAGGCTCCAGATCTGCATGTACCTTCGCCACCGGAAACGGCGCATTATAATATAGAAGCTTTTCATTTCTCGGATTCTTCCAAGGCTCTTCTGTCAGATGCATATTTCCGGTCAGACGCACAAGGCGCTCCTCGCTCATCCCCATCTTTCGGTAGATCTCTAAGATTCCTTCACTGCTGCGGCGGTTCAACACCACACCGTCGTCCGCCTGATAGCAAAACAGGAATCCGTTGCCCTCCAGATAATCGTAAACGCTCTTCCTGTGCTCTTCATCAATATATGCGTGATAAATTTCCTTCCCATCGGCGATCACAAACACGCCTGCCGCGCCGACAATCCCGGAAAACCCAAGTTCCAGCAGCTCATCATAAATCTGGAAACGGCTTCTTCCCGTACAGACGACCATCTTGTGACCGTTCGCCTTCGCCCTGCGGACCGCCTCTTTGGTAGATTCCGGTATCTCTCCCCGGTCATTGACCATCGTGCCGTCCACATCCAGAAACACCACTTTTTTATGGTTATTTATCATTTCTGCGCTCATATTTTCCTGTCCTCTTCACGATTGCTTTTATGTACATGATATGTTGTTTTGGGGATGGAATCAAGCTATTTTAAACGTTATATGGAAAAAAGTATCTTTATTTTTTCGACTCCCACCTTACCTGTCCTTCCTATAGCCGCTGGATCGGCTGCTATTCTTGCACCCGATCGTATATTTATCAATGATCGTGGCATCATAGAAACTCTGCTGTGCTTCCTGTATCAATTTATCTGCTATAATTATTTTTTCTATATTTCAGCGGTGATACCGCATATGCCTTCTGGAAACTTCTGATAAAATAGCTTACATTCTGATACCCGCTCTGCATGGCTACATCCGTAACCGGGATATCGGTGTCCTGTAACAGCTGCTTTGCATGCTCCAACCGCAGGTATGTTACATATTGTGACAGTGTAATATGAAAATGTTCCTTAAAATACCTCGATATATATTTTTCCGAGAGATGAAACTGTTCCCCAAATTCCCTCAGCGATATCTTTCCTGTAAAATTCTGCTGTATATAGGAAACCATCTCTTTTTCTACTGTATTTCTGCCACTTGTATCATTTTCTATTACAAATCCTTTCTTCCACATTTCAAGAATAAATTGTAAAAGAATTATTTTTGTCTTGACCTGTGTCGTTATTTTTGACTCACTTTCATCGTTTTTTGCCTCATATATCTTAATCAGCTGTTCGCACAGTTCTTTTGCTGTATCCTTTACTCTTGGACATATCATCAAGTGACCGCTATTTAATGGTTCAAGCAATTTTTCATCTAACATGTCATCTGTACGAAAAGATATATACTTTAACGGAAATAGGAAGGTATAATAATCCACCGTATCGCTCTGTGATCCCATAAGATGCAGATTGCCCGGCGACACCACAAACGCTTCTCCTGTTTTTCCAATATAGCTCTCTCCGGATATACTTACCGTCAGAAAACCGCTTCTTACATATATAATTTCAAATTCATCATGCCAATGCACCGGTATCTGAAATGAGCGCCCCGCATTCTCTATATGATATGTGCTAAATGGATCGTCCTTTGTGCCATGTGGTTTGTTTTCCTTCAATTCAAAGTACATATTCTCTCCTACAGTTCTACAAGACTCTTACTTTTCCATTTTCCACTTTTCCATCTAAACACCATTCCAACAGCTCTCGCACACTCATCCGCTGCCATAGCAATATATGCTCCTACAGCCTGAAGTCCCATATGAATTCCAAGAAAATACGTTCCGCCAACTGCAAACAGATACATAAATATCGCACCCATGATAACCGGGAAAATTGCATCTCCACTGGTTTTTAACGCCTGTCCATATACAAGATTTGTCACCCTTCCAAATTCAAGAAATATATCTACTATCAACAGCTTTACCACAAGATTTATCATTTGTGTGTCATCCGTAAATATATGAATGATAAAATGTCCGGACATTGCAAATGCCGCAGAGAAGCACGTTGCTGTTATAAGACCATATATCACAGCTTTCCGCGTACCCCTGTCACATTCTTCAAACTCCTTTGCCCCAATTCTCCAGCCAGTCATAATAGCATTGGCCTGTGCAAGTGCAGCTCCTATACAGTACGAGAAATTTGCTATCTGCATAGTATACGAACGTGCTGTAACATTCATTCCGTCCGCATCCATCTGATTCATAAATCGTACTATCAGTGTCATTGCCACATTATAAAGCGCTGTTTCTAATGCAGAAGGAAAACCTATCTTAACGATCTGCGCAAGTATCTTCCGGGGCGGAATTCGCTCGGGGCTCTGCTTTGCTTTTATAAGTACCGCGCCCATGCCTGCTACAATCATTAGATTTACAACCCTTGAAATAACTGTGGCAACAGCAACTCCCATTACTCCCCAGTTAAACACAAACAAAAATACCGAATTAAGTATTATATTAATGAGATTTCCAACAACCGTTCCTATCAGTGAGTGCTTTGTATATCCAAACACTCTCAGATAACTGGAATAAATAGGAATCAGTGCATTTAAAAAACATGCGCCTCCAACAATTTTAAGATATGTTTCCGCCGGCTCAAACAAAGCCGGGGCAATACTTACTATTCTAAGTATTCCACCAGAAAAAACAGCAAGAATAACAGACATCAGGATGCCCATCACTGCATTAAACATCAGTCCAAGCTGTCTGGCCTGATATGCAACTCCAGGTCTTCCCGCTCCGATATTTTGTGACATAACCGCTACCATACCTGACGATATTACGCCGAACATGATGATAAAAACGCCTATATATGTATTTGCTGTTCCAACAGCTCCCACAGCCTGGTCACTTACAGATGATAGCATAAGTGTATCGACCATACCTGAAAGCATATAAAATAAAGTCTCTACGCATATTGGCACAAATAGCTGTGTCAATGTTTTTCTTTCAGCTGCCATATTTTCTCCTCAGATGCTCCTTATACGCTAACGTAATCTATATTATCAATAATACGATATATTTGCATATATTTCTTGTATAATATCATACAAAAATTGCACTATTTCTACTATACAGTCTGTGAGAAATATACGGACCGTCTGACACCGCCCTCAAACCTGCTGCTTTAACCTCTTCATCACAGTTTTTTCGTCACCAAATGTAATCTGCAATAATTTTCATCTTCAAAAATGACACCTTCATCCTGAAATCCATTGCTGATAAAAAAGTCCAAATCCCCATTTGGAAAGACGCCTTTTTCATCGGATATTGCAAGGATTCTTTTATATTCGCCCGCTAAATATTTTTCCAGTTCCATAAGGGGAGCACTTTTATAATCATAGGCTGCATCCGTCATGTATACACAAGTCAGAAACGCTATATCATCATCGTGTGGAATGTCGTATGGAATGACCTTCGCAGGCAGGTATTCCACACCGCCAACGAGCTCTCCCTTCCCGTTTTTATGAATAAAACCATAGATATCCAGCTCGTACTGTTTTAGAAATTCTATTTTCTTTTTACAATTTTCAGACGTTTTGTCCCCACAGCACTCACAGGCGATGTCGAACTTGTCTAAGGAGAGCGGCTCTATGATCCCTTTGGTAAAATTTCTGGATATTGTTGGTAAAAAAGGTTTCTCCTCCGGATATATTCCGTTTGCTGCCTGCTCCAGAAAAGACTTCCTGAGCGGACTATAGTATCTTTTTTTCTTATCCAGAACAATCAGTGTGGGAAAAAACATCTTCATTTCCCCCGCCAATAAATGATTGTTGGAAATGTCATATAGATTGATATCTATTTTATCCCGATATTCATTTAACAGCCGGATCATGTTGTCATTCAACGGACATTGATATGAAAAATAGTAAAAATCAAGTACCATACACCCCTCCATCATCTCTGATTATAGAAATTTTCCCACGTCATCACATACTCCTTTTCACCGGTAGCTTCATCCACCCCTTCACACCGGATCGCAAAGCCTTCCCGCTGATAAAAATGGATCGCCCGTGTGTTCTTTTGATACACATTTAAGCTTAGCTTTGCTTTTCTGTTTTTCACAAAATCCAGTAAAAGTTTTCCGATTCCCTGCGACCGCATCTCATCAGAAACGAAAATACCCTCAATATATTCATCATTTAATCCGATGAATCCCTGTATCTGCCGGGCATCCTCATATACGTAAACCTCTGCCTGTCCCAACAGTTCCTTTACCAGTTCAAAGTTATCCCTCCAATATTGAGCCGGAATAAAACAATGGGCGTTTAAATTACCCTCTAACCATATCTCGGCAACCCTGCCTGTGTATTCACTCTGTAATCTGCTGATCATCATAAATCCCTTTCCACGCTATTCCCCTAAAAGCCCTGCCCGCTCCGGATACCACGCCCGCCGTCGAACGTCAATCGTTTGTCCAGATTTTCATTCGGTCTGGAAGCGGATTCGATAATCTCCCGGCAGTTCTTCGTTCTGCGCAGCATGTCATAGGTTAAGCGGTAACACACTTTTAAAAGGAATCTGCTACCATCCCAGATCCAGCAGCCAGTTATTCAGTCCTCTTTCCCGTTCCTTTTCGTCGGTAATATTTTTCAAATTGGTATACTCCCCTTTGATATTGCCGTCTACGATAAAGAGGACTCTGCCGCATTTTGCGGCAACTTTCGCATCATGCGTCACCATGACAATCGTTGTCCCCTCGCCGTTTAACTTCACAAGTTCATCCATAACCTCATTGGAGGACGTGCGGTTCAATGCACCTGTCGGCTCATCCGCAAACAACAGTCTGGGGCGGTTCATCATACTTCTGCATATACATGCCCGCTGAAGCTGTCCGCCGGACACCTCGTTCATATCATTATCTGCAATTTCGATAATTCCGAGCTTACGCATCAGCTGCTCGCCTCTTGCCTGCTTCTCTTCCCTGCTCTCCTTTGATTTCCTGCTTTCCACTGCCGGGAGCACGATGTTATCCAGAATCGTCAGATTCTTCATCATATACATCTGTTGAAAAATGAATCCCATTTCATCCAGACGGAGCTTTGCCAGATCTTTTTCTCCAAGCTTCGTCAGATCCTGCCCCTCAAAGAGCACCTGTCCGCTCGTTGCCCGGTCCATGCCCGAAATGGCATACAAAAGTGTAGATTTTCCGGAGCCGGACGGTCCCATGATCGCCACCATCTCCCCCTCGTTTACCTCAAGATTTACATTTTTTAATACGTTATTCTGCCTTTTATCAATTACATATGTTTTGCAAAGATCCTTTGCACAAAGTAATGCTGCCATATGATGTTCCTCCATTTTATTTTTACTCTATATTTGCAGTATCGCTGCTCTTAATTGTCCGGATCTGCAATGCCGTGATTCCCGATGCCAGAAGCGTCATAAGGAAAATGATTCCCGGATACAACAGGAAAATCTTCCACGGGTTGATGACATAAGAAACCTCTACCGCCCCCATCATGCCAAAAATCGGATTTCCAATCAGATACGTTGCAGGAATGGAACAGATTCCCGCCAGAAATACCGCCGCAAGCGTGACTATGCCAAACCGGATCACATGCCATCTTATCACTCTGCTATTTGAAAAGCCAATCGCCTTTAAAATTGCAATCTGGCTTCTCTCATCTGCAAGAAATGACTGTTCCATCAGAATACACACCAGCAGCACCACAATGAGTGTAATCCCAAGCAGAAGATACTGTACGGATTCGATCGTTGACGCCGCTCCCATACAGTCATCACAGTATTCTGCGGCATTCATTACCTTATCATTATCGAAAAGCTGTTTTATCTTATCCTTGCGGATCTCAACCTCTTTTGCAGACGGATGATCGGTAAAGTTAATCTGATAGGACATCAGACTTGCAATATAGGAAAAATCCGTCGGTGCATCCTCATGAAGCCGTATCACGGCTCCAAGCTGATTCATACTCTGGAAGTATGCCACTACGATACAATCCAGCGTTTCGGTTCCAAAATCAATTGTTACCGTATCTCCCATTTTTGCCCCCGTCAGTTTTGAAATCGTCGGTGTGATCGCAATCTCGTTCCTGCTCTGTGGGACATACCTTCCGTGTATTCATAATCTGACGCACCGACATCAATTCCCTGCTCGCAGACGATAGAATAATCGTTTCCATCCACACGCACCTTATATTTGTACTGCGCCTCCACACACATCTTTGCCGGCATTCCATTCGCTTCCAGCAGATTTTCCGTATCCCTGAGATAGTTCTCGACCCGCTCTAACCCGTCCGGATTCATACTGCTCATCGCTTCCGCCAGATCGGTATAATACAGATCACTCCGGGATCCGAATGTCGTGATACATGTGTCACTCCGCATTGTTGAGATGAGATTGACAAACACCAGCACAAACAGGGTACAGATAAAAAATGTAATCACAATCGTTGCATACCGCCGCGGCGCACTAAGCACATCATTGACTGCCAGAAACATACTCGTGCTTCCATGACTTTTCCCCAGCCGGACAGACGATTTTTTCTTGTAACGCTCCCCTGTCTGACCGGAGCGGATTGCATCGATAGGGGAAGACTTCTTCACCAGGCCGGTACACCGGAATGCAAAAAGAAGAATCACAACAATGACCAGAACCGCTCCAAGCACAGAAAGTCCAAAATGATTGTCCGCTCCAAGCACAATGTTGTTGCTGACTGACCGCAGCATCAGATTGGAAAACGGAATACTGAGCAAAAACCCCACAACAGCTCCTGCCACTGCGAGCATCAGATATTTTGCCAGATACAGACTGCGAATCTTGAAGCTGCTGATTCCGATTGCCTTCATCACGCCGATTTCACGGAATTCCTCCGAAATCGTAAATGTAATGGAGAATTTCAGTACCACAAAGGATACCAGAATCAGACAGATACTAAGAACTAACATCGTGAATGCCACGATCATATCCAAGACATAACACATTTTTATCATGGAACGCGTTCCGGAAAACATAATCTCCGGAACCCCGGCTATCAGGGATGCAATATCAGACAATGAGGTATCATCTGCCAGATCAATGTAACAGATCTGTCCCTGATATCCATTGCGGATACTGTCATCGGAAAGCAGCTGCTCAATCTCCGCTTTGTTAAACAGAAAACGGCTGTTTCCCATCATGCTGGATCCGAGCAGCGCATCCTTTGCCATGCCGTCTAACGTCACAGAAAACGATACGCTATGATGCGTGATGGTAATCTGATCGCCCGGCTTCAGGTGATTCTTTTCCATAAAATCTCCGGTTGCATAGGCATGTCCCGGTTCAATCTCCGTAATCTGCTCATTGTTTTTGTCAAAAAATTTGAGCCGGCTGTCTTCTATGGCCTGGTAGACCACCGAGTTCTTAGCCTCCAGTTCTTTTCCGTCCACATCCTTGAGATTGGATTTGTCGCCCCAGACGACCGGCTCCGTGCGGTATTCTATGACCTTCTCCTCCGTACGCAGCATCTCATCCAGTGCCGCCCCGCTGTCCGTTCCCATAGAGATTACAACATAATCTCCGATGCCCGCCTTATCCAGATAAGAGTCGATTCCGTTCGTGACAGAAACGACATTGCTGATTCCGCTCGCCACAAACATTGTCGCCAGCAGAATAAAGGAAAGCATAACGGCATTCATCGCCTTTTTTCTTTTTAAGTCTTTCTTCAAAATACGAAAAAACATCTAATCCTCCTTGTTTTCCGAAGGAAAATGCGAACCCTCTGGTGAGCAGAGGATTTTCCTCCTTGTTTTCCTCACCTTTATTTGATGTACTCATCTTACAGGAGAATTTATTAAACAATCCTTAAATGCCGTTATGCCTTCCGCACAACTACCGTCGCACAGAAATCATCGTCTTTGATCTCTGCATACACTTCGCCATCCATCTTATGCATCAGCTGTCTGCTGATATACAGTCCAAGTCCGGAACCATTTGCCGCTTCTACATTACTTCCGCGGTAAAATGAATCAAATATATTCACAAGTTCCTCCTGTTTTAATGTACAGCCGGAATTTGTGACTGTAATCAGCCGGCAGTCCTCTTCCTCCGAAAAAGAAACAATAATCCTTTTCCCGTCTCCGTATTTCAATGCATTCTCCAAAAGATTCTGCATCACTTCGATCAATCGGTCTGCATCACCTTTTAGCAGACAGTCCGTATAGGGTTCCATCTCAAATACCGTATGCAGACTGCCGAATTTATCCATATAAAGTTTCCTGATTGCTTCTATCACATCTGACAGATACACTTCTGTCAGATTTACGGTCAGATAAAGGAAATCCTCCCTTGATGCAACGGTAATCTCATTCACATATTTCTCAATATCTGTTACATTCTTCTCAATTCCCCGATATGCTTCCATACGTTTATCTTCCTCTGTATACAAACCTTCCGCCAAAGCCCTTGTGTACAGGCGGATGGCGGACAGCGGAGTGTTGATATCATGCGTCAGCGATAAAACCAGGGTCTTTTTCTCTTTTTGCAACTCCAGTTCTTTCTTCCTGTTGCTCTCTAACGTATCCCGCAGCATATCCATTCCCCAGAGGAACCTGCCGAAGAACCTGCTTTTCTCTGCCTTGATTGGCGTAGAAAGGTTTCCTTTTGCCAGTTCCTCCGTCAGATTCTGCATATTCTGAAACGGTCTTATCACTTTCTCTCCAACGTAACATACGAAAAAAACAGACAACAAAAACATGATTCCCAGGACGATATCCACGAAAATCCATGTTCCGTAGTCTGTTTGTGTGTAAATAATTTTATAGATGGTATCTGTTTTTTCCTGCGCTCTCTCAATACGCGGTTCCCGGGTCACTGCTGCCATATAATAGAACACATTCGCCGCCATGATGAAAAAAAGTTCTATGCCAAGAACCCCCGCCGCCAATTTTTTATAATGCTTCATACCGGTATCCTGTCCCCCAGACCGTAATAATATGTTTTGGATTTTTCGGATCCTGCTCGATTTTCTCCCGCAGCCATTTGATATGGACAGTAAGCGTCTGCATCTCAGACTCACTGTCGCTGCCCCAGATACGGTTGAACAAATATTCCTTCTTCAACGTGGTTCCCCTGTTTTCTATCAAAAGCTTTAACAGCTGAAACTCTTTTTCTGTGACATTGACCGGCATGCCATCGACCGTAAGTGTCTGTGTAACACTGTTTAACCGCAGATGGTCGCAGACGATTTCATCCAGTGCATATTTCCGCTTAAAAATCCCGTTGATCTTCGCAAGCAGAATATCAATATCGTAGGGTTTGCTGATATAGTCGTCCGCGCCGATCTGCAACCCCTTTAATGTGCTCTCCTTATCCGCTCTGGCACTGGCAATCAGGATGTGCGTATTCGAGTTCTCCCGGATCTTTGCGCAGACAGAAAAACCGTCCACTCCCGGCAGACCGATGTCGAGCACCAGCAGATTAGCACCGTACCGTTCAAAAATATCAAGCGCCTTTTCTCCCGTGTCTGCAAGGCTGACCGTATAATTTTCTTTTCTGAGGAAATCACATAAAAGCGTACCTATTTCCCTGTTATCTTCTACAATAATAATATCCGGCATAAATCCTGTCTCACCTGCTCCCGTTATTTTTTCACTGCTTTTCTGCGCGGATTTTTTCTCCGCCCGGGCAACTACACCATCTGCACCAGCCATACATTGCTCCGCACCATGCGGTATCCGATCGCCACCTTAATCAGCTCGGTCGCCTGCACCAGAAAATACACGCTCACAATGCCAAGTCCTGTAAAACGTGCCAGTACAAACGCGGCCGGCACGACAACGATCCACGTGAAAACAGAGTCAAACAGGAACGTAACCATCGTCTTTCCGCCCGATCGCAGCGTAAAGTACGACGCATGGCTGAACGAACAGAACGGCATAATCATCGCCGATACGGCGATAAAGCTTGTCGCAAGCGCCTTGATCTCCTCCGTTGTATTGTAGATCTGCGGGAAAAATCCTCCGACCACCAGCATAAGACCTGCCACGATCACGCAGCAGAACACACTGAACACGATCATCTTGTTGTCTGCGTCCTTTGCTTCTTCCAGCTCACCGGCGCCCAGATACTGTCCGACCACGATACTGATGCAGGAACCAAGCTGCAGATAGATGATGTTGAACAGGTTTGTGATCGTCGTCGCTATATTCAGTCCCGCCACTACCTCCAGTCCACGGACGGAATAGCACTGTGTGACCGCCGTCATACCCGCCGCCCACAGAACCTCGTTGAGCATCAGCGGAAATCCCTTCACGATAATCGCCTTCAATTCCTCTCCCGGAATGCCAAATCCGGTATAGGCGCCCTTTAAATACAGGTTCTGTCCGGTATGGCTGTGCGCCCAGACAATAATGATGAACGCCTCAATGTAGCGTGCAATCACCGTCGCAAGCGCGGCGCCGGCAACACCAAGCTCCGGGAACGGTCCGATTCCGAAGATCAGAAGATAATCTAACAGCGCATTGCTTCCCACAGCGACAAAGCTCGCAACCATCGGCACCATCGTCTGTCCCGTCTCCTTGATATTCGTCGCATACGCCTGGTTGACCGCAAACGGAACCAGTCCCACTACCATGATCCCAAGATACTGCAGTCCATACCCAAGCGCCACATCCGTCGCCCCGTCTCCGGCGGTATCCGTCAGATAAAGCGAGATCAGATTGTCCCCGCATGTTAGAAACAGCAGAATGGTAAGCCCCGTCACAAGCAACGCCGCATATAGCTTAAAGCGGAAGGAATACATATGTCCCTTGTGATTCCTCTTGCCGTAATACTGCGCCCCGAAAATACTGGCTGCCGAAACCGCGCCGAAAATCGCCAGATTGTATACAAAAATGAGCTGGTTCACGATGGCAACCCCGGACATCTGCTCCGTGCCGAGCTGTCCCACCATGATGTTATCCAGAAAGCTGACAAGATTCGTGATCGCATTCTGTACAATCATGGGCAGCGCCAGATATAAATATCTTTTATAAAATGCCCGGTCTCCGATATATTTTTCCTTAAATTCTGCTAACTTCATAAGTTCTTTTCCTTCTATAAGATCTCTTGTGTGTTTATCTGATCATCTTAACATCTTCCCGCAAAAAAAGCACTGTTTTTTTGAAAAACAGTGCCATTTCCCGCCTGCCGCCCATTGCTGCCGCTCAGAACAGATCCAGCATATTGTCCAGATAGATTTTTTCCCTGACGTGCAGCTGATACCCGGGTTTCGTCATATAGTAGAGCAGGAACTCCAGAATCAGCGCACTGCCAAGTCCCCGCCCCTCGATCTTGAACTGGGAAAATCCCATGGGCAGGTAGATATTTTTTATGGCGTCCGTACCGATAAATCCCGGATTGGCCATCGCTTTGGAAAACAGATAGCCGCCCTCTGCATCCGGAGCCGCGCAGTGATGCTCCGCGCCGCTTTCTCCGAGATTTTTGCGGCTGACGGCTTCGTAACAGCGCTTCCTGTCCCCGCAGCCAAACCAGCAGCATTCATTGCAAAGAAATTCCACTTTGTCCCTCTGCCATCCGGTCAGCGTATCCCATTGCGCAAACGCCTTATTCAGCCGGAAATCCGGCACGACATAGCGGAAATCCTCCCGGTCGATCTCCCCGCGAAGATCCTCAAAATCCGTCAGAACCTTGGTGGTCGAGGAGACAAAATAGAACCCCGGATACTGCTGCTTCAAATACGCTAACAACAGATCCGAGTGAACGATCACACCGTTTCTTTGATCCCCACCTTCCTCAAACAGGGCACACAGGTCATTACATTTCCGGTCCGAGAGATGCTCCTCCCGCAGCAGAGAGTTGCTGAACGTCAGCCGGGCAGAAATTCCGTACTCCCGCAGCAACGCCAGAATCTCCGCGGAGTCGTGATCTCCGAACCCGACGCGGCCTCCGCCCCAGAGACAGTCCGCCGGTGCACCATAGATCGATCCGATGTCGCACCAGTCGTAAAAATATTCCCTGTGCTCATAGAACAGCGGCAGAAACACGCGATACAATTCATAAAATTCAAACAGCCCCGGAAGGTGATAGTATGCGGTATCTTTTTTTAATGAAGCCATATCTGCCTCGTCACCTCGCTGATTCCCGGTCTAGGCAACCGTGATCAGTTCGTACTCGCGGGTTCCGAAACCTAAGGCTGCTGCTGCCTCGATGGTGTGTACGCCATGTCTGGATTCGATTCGCTCGAGCAGATGATCTCTGCCCGGATCGTCACTCGCATAGACCAGATCAAGGCATGCCTGATCAATTGCAATCGGATCTGTCGAAATCAGGATACCCATATCCTCCATGCACGGATCCTCCGCCACTGCACAGCAGTCACAGTCAACCGACATATTTTTCATGACATTGATGTAAACTGCATTCCCCTTAAAGTAATCGACAACGGAAGATGCCGCATCCGCCATAGACTCCAGGAAAGAGTCGTGGTCTGCCGTCCAGATATCTTCCGGCTTTCCTGCACCATGAATATATGCCTTGCCGGCGGAAGATGCAATGCCGATCGAAAGCTGTTTGAGCGCTCCGCCGTATCCTCCCATCGGATGTCCCTTGAAATGGGAAAGAACCAGAAGCGAATCATAATCCGCAAGGTCTTTTCCTACAAAGTTCTTCTGAATGACTTTGCCGTTCGGGATCGCAATCTCCAGATCCGGTCCCTCCGCATCCAGAAGATCGACTTTAAAGTACCGGCTCCATCCATGTGCCTCCAGCGTCTTTTTGTGCTTGGCGGTTGTATTACGCTCGCCTTCGTATGCGGTGTTGCATTCCACAACGGTACCGCCAACGTAATCAATGACCGGCTTCCAGAATTCCGGTTTTAAAAAATTCTGGTTCCCCGCCTCACCGGAGTGAAGCTTGATCGCCACTTTGCCGTCCAGCTTCTTCCCGAGAAGCTGATACATCTCTAATACCTTCTCCGGGCTGATTTCTTTTGAAAAGTATACTTTTGCTTTTTCACTCATATACAGAATCCAACCTTTCTCCTGACTCGATTTCAACATCGCTGTTTGGAACGTATTTCTATCCGTTACTTCTATTTTAAAGAGTCATGGCGCAAATTTCAAGGTGGCAGACGGGATTCTGCTGCATTCTGGAGCTTTTTTATGTAATAGGAACGAAGTTTCCTAATTACATAAAAAAAGCCCCGCGTGCGGAACTCTTTGCACCGGGACTTCTCTTATACATGATACTTTGTCTGCTTTATGACATGCTGTTGACAGTCTTATACTTATAGAGCATCTCCGCATGATTCTGCTCCTCCACCTGAATGTCTGCGAGCAGTTTGCGGACGCCCGGGTCTGCAAACACAAACACGTCGGTATTATACTCGGAAGACACCAGCTTCTCGGTACCGATACAGTCAGTCGCAAGGAAGCAGTCGTTTTTCTTGTCCTCGGACTCCGCGAGGGAGTAGGTGGCGGTCGGGTTATAATTCTTTCCGTCGCTGTCGTTGCAGTTGCAGTTCGGCACGGTACCGTTTAACACCTGTCCCAGCGAATCAAAATGCTGCTGCTCCTTCTTGTGAAGATCGGTGAACAAATTCACGAGAACCGGATCCTTCGCCTCTTTGCTGTATCGGGAATACTTCTCCACGCAGGTTTTCTCCTGGGTCTGGAGATCTTTGATCGCCGCTGTCTCTTTTTCACTTAATACCATCGTTGTTACCTCTTTTCTTATTTTTTTCTATGCTGGTATTATTGGGAAAAAGTTTCGCAATTATACACAATATTTATTTTCCGGTTGACAAATGCGCGCGGACGCGTCTATAATGGCGTTAATCGGAGCAGAACACAGGCTTTGACGGGAAGAAGTAAGAATAAGCGGAACGAACAGAAAGCAACCGGCTGATGAGAGGTGCACGGAAAGCTTATTACGAATACATCCCCGAGCTTCACACCCAATTTGCATGACCGTTCTTTTTGCGGCGATGCGATAGTAGGCTGTGACGTAGCGGCGCACGTTACAAGCGCCTGAGTGTTGTCGGACACTCGCAGAGGCAGACCATGTGAATGGTCTGTGAACAAAGGTGGTAACACGAGTTTATACCCTCGTCCTTTTTGAAGGACGGGGGTTTTTTTGTGCGGCAGCAAAGGTCCGGCTCCGTCCGGCTGTTGTACCGCCGCCAGAAAAAGACAACCACAAATACAACCACAAAGAAAGGAACTGACATCATGACATTATACGATGAATTAGTTGCCCGCGGCTTAATCGCGCAGGTAACAGACGAAGAAGAGATCAAAGAACTGATCAACAACGGAAAAGCAACCTTCTACATTGGGTTTGACCCGACTGCAGACAGTCTGCATGTCGGACATTTCATGGCGCTCTGCTTAATGAAGCGCCTCCAGCAGGCAGGCAACAAGCCGATCGCCTTAATCGGCGGCGGTACTGCCATGATCGGTGATCCGTCCGGCCGTACCGACATGCGCCAGATGATGACACCGGAGACCATCCAGCACAACTGCGACTGCTTCAAGAAGCAGATGAGCCGCTTTATTGATTTTTCCGACGGCAAAGCGCTCATGGTCAACAATGCAGACTGGCTGATGGACTTAAATTACATTGATGTTCTGCGCGAGGTCGGCGCTCATTTCTCCGTAAACCGCATGCTGACCGCTGAGTGCTACAAGCAGCGTATGGAAAAAGGCTTAAGCTTCCTTGAGTTCAACTACATGATCATGCAGAGCTACGATTTCTACACCTTATTCCAGAAATACGGCTGCAACATGGAGTTCGGCGGCGACGACCAGTGGAGCAACATGCTCGGCGGTACAGAGCTGATCCGCCGTAAGCTCGGAAAAGACGCTTACGCCATGACGATCAACCTGCTCCTTAATTCCGAGGGCAAAAAGATGGGCAAGACACAGTCCGGCGCCGTATGGCTTGATCCGGAGAAGACCTCCCCATTCGATTTCTTCCAGTACTGGAGAAACGTGGCTGACTCCGATGTCTTAAAGTGCATCCGTATGCTGACCTTCCTTCCGCTCGAGGAGATCGACGCGATGGAGAGCTGGGAAGGCGCACAGTTAAACCAGGCAAAAGAAATCTTAGCTTTCGAGCTGACCAAGCTGGTACACGGCGAGGAGGAAGCTGCCAAGGCACGCGAGGCATCCCATGCACTCTTTGCAGGCGGCAGAGATTCCGCACACATGCCGACCGTAGAGCTTTCGGCTGCTGACTTTGCAGACGGCGATCTCGACATCCTTGCACTTCTCGTGAAGACAGAGCTTGCTCCATCCCGCTCCGATGCAAGACGTGCCGTTGAGCAGGGCGGCGTGAGCGTTGCAGATGCAAAGGTCACCGATATCAAGACCACCTACAGTGCTGATTCCTTCGGTGCCGACGGTCTTGTCGTAAAACGCGGCAAGAAAAAATTCGTCAAGGTTCTTGTAAAATAAACCGTGCATCAACGCAAAAAGAAATTGCCGCGATAAGCATAGACCGCTTTTGGGGTGATAAGTAATATTATTAGAAGACCACACCGTGGGATTTCAGATGGAAATGCAGATGGACATTCGGTTCAAAAAATGTGGCATTTCTAACCGCCCGAATGTCTGCATCCGCGATGATCCGTGTCTTTCCAAGTTTGGAGCACTCCGCGGGTCATGTCCGCATCCC
>OLNP01001507.1_pt1 | contig 19566 bp, 16 predicted proteins | sample 1671951 | NCBI WGS metagenome assembly OLNP01 (sample SAMEA3136629, study PRJEB25190) | human gut metagenome | biome: human gut; feature: human-associated habitat; material: faeces | place: Austria | collected 2013
TGTGGAGGTGGTTTCCGCATCGAGCAGATGGGTGGCGCTGCTTCTGTGCATCTTTTTGGGCGGATTGGGCGTCCACCGCTTTTATGTAGGCAAGATCGGCACAGGGGTGATTTACCTGTTGACCGGCGGCGTCTTTGGAATCGGCTGGCTGGTGGACGTGATTCTAATCGCCTGCGGGAGTTTCACGGATTCTGCGGGTGCGCCTTTGAAGCGATAGGAATTTCGAAAAACGGAGAAGTATTCAGACAGGGAAAGGGCCTTTCCGTTGTAAACGGAGGGGCCTTCTCTGTTTTTTCTTCGGAGGGCGTGGAATTTTGAAATACATCCGTCGTATATTTTGCGGCAAGAAAAACTCGAAAAACGGCCGGGGATGTAAGTTCGCTCTTGATTTTTGGGGGAATCTATGCTATCATAAATAACGTTCTAAAAATCCGGGTGTAGCGCAGTTTTGGTAGCGCGCTTGAATGGGGTTCAAGAGGCCGCAGGTTCAACTCCTGTCACTCGGACCAAATCCGTCAAAGTCTTATGGCTTTGACGGATTTTTTCTGTTTTAAGCGCTCATGTAGGTTTGATTGTGAAGAGCTGATTCTGCACGGACAAATCAGTTTGGATAGGTTTCGTGATTCTCGACTTGGGACTCATCTATCTTTCCCGTGTCGAGAATATTCTTTTTATCGTCGGTTGCTTAAAACCTCCTTTGTTGGGATATAGAAAAAGACAGACCGACGGCTGGCACGTAAGGAATACCTTTTCTTTTTGGTATTGGTATATGAAAACGTTGCCCGTAGTCCTGTTAGACGGAGAAATCCCTAAACGGACAGTAATAGAAAAACTTGAAATTATTTATCAAGGTAGATATACTAAATATTAGGGGGAGAGATGATGGAAGGGCTAAAAAGGTTTTTATTAAAATATGGGCTTATTTTAATAGTATTTATTATATCTTTGTGTATCCCTTTTATAATTAATGAAGCATATAAGTTTGGTAATGGATACGTTACTTTATGGGGGGCGCCAGAAGTACTAAGTTTCTATGGTTCGTATTTGTCATTCCTTGGTACGGTAGTTCTTGGTATTGTAGCAATATATCAGAATAATAAAGCATATCAGTTAAACGAGCAAATGCAAAAGCTGGAACAAGCACAATTTGTTTCTATGATATCTATTAAATGTTTAGAAATAAATAGACGAAGCGTTTCCCAACCTCGGTATTTAAATCAAAATATGCGCAATATTGAAATTTTTGATTTAAAAATGGAAAATTTTCAAAGCGATAATTGTTATCATATTGATGTTAATTTTGAAAATAATAGTTCATTCCCTGTGGTTCAACTATGTGTCCATGCAGGTGCCAAAAATAATATTAATTGTATTTTGTGGGGAATTGAGGCTATGAAAAAAATCGCAATCTACATACCACCTCACGGGACACAGGCCATTCGTTTTATAGTACCTTGTGAAATGTTTGAGGCAGAAAATAAGTACCAGTTACCTCTACACATAGAGTTTATAAATATTTTTGATTTTAGGACGGTCGGTACGATCTATTTACATAACTTGGAAAATACGGAAAGAAGGAATGAATTCCAATTTCGCTTGGCTAAATTCACAGATGTGCGATCTAAGTGATAGTTCCAAAGACAATAAAAGTGAGTTCTTGTACTGATCCGCACCCTTTAACCCCTATTTATGAAAGATATGTGGTCAATGGGATTGGAGCCCAGTTGAAGCAATTACACCATTTTCTTAAAACTAAGAAACGTTCTTTCACACCTCTATGGGTATGGATTACGTTTGGTTTTATAGGATAAGAGCCTTACTTGCTATTTGCAAACCATTAATTTATTGGATTTTGACAGATCTTTTAATGACACTCAGACTAGATTCAGCTTTTTCTTCTGGTTTTTTGCGCGCATTGGAAATAGACGGCTGTTTTGTCAAGATTCTCACAGCAATAATTCATAAAAAATATGTATCTACCAGGGCGCTCCTTATGGAGTGCCCTGGTTTGCTTTCTAAATTGTCCTGCCGATATGGGAAAAAGTGGGTTTTCGCCTATCACACCAGAAGGTGGGCTTGCAATGTTACGATATAATGCTTATAAAAAGGAGGAAAAAGAATGTTTCGGTTGCATCCAGGCGATCAAGTTGGGATTGTGGCATGTTCGGATGCATTGCCGCGCCAGGAAGAGGGACGCATACGGGAATTGTCCCGTATATTGACACGGCTGGGGCTGGTTCCGGTGTTCAGCGACCACATTTTTGAGCCCAGCGGCACGCGCTTTATAGAAGCCGGGCTGCGCGCGGACGCACTGATGCGGTTTTATGCAGACCCTTCCATCAAGGCCATCTTTGATATTTCGGGCGGAAACCTGGCAAATGAGCTATTGCCCCTCTTGGATTATCCGCTTATAAAAGGCAGTCAAAAGCCTTTTTGGGGGTACAGCGATTTGTCAACAATCATCAATGCCATCTACACCATGACGGGGAACACTTCCTATTTGTTCCAGGTCAAAACCCTCACCTGGGAGCATGGCGGGCAGCAGGCGCTGCTTTTTCAGCAGTCTTTGCTGGAGGGCAAGGACGCCCTTTACCGGGTGGACTGGGATTTCATCCAGGGCGAGCACATGGAGGGCGTAGTGATCGGCGGGAATACCCGCTGTTTTCTGAAGCTTGCGGGCACGCCCTATATGCCGGATTTTTCGGATAAGATTCTGTTCCTGGAAAGCCTTGGAGGTGGCAAGCCGGAGCTGATTACCTATTTGAATCAGCTGAAGCAGATGGGAGCTTTTCAAAAAATCTCCGGGCTGCTTTTGGGGACGTTTACGAAATTCGAAGAGAAAGAAAGCCCGTCGGACTTTGCCAAGTTGGTTCAGACGGTTGTCGGCGACCCGGCGCTCCCGATTGCCAAGACGCAGCAAATCGGGCATGGCAGCCAATCGAGATGTTTCATCATCGGGGCGCATTGCGATCTTTGGAAAACGGAGCCTATGGAATGAAGAACCCGCAGCTTGGCATGACCGCCTGCGGCCGGAAGTCCTTGGCAGGTTGCCGGCTTTCCTGTTGGGAAATCTATGTTAGGAAGATTCCCTCTTTGGCAGGGCTTTTGTACAAAGGGATTTTTCCCCAGCGGCCTGGCAAGTGTTGACACGGGGCGGCGGCATCATTATAATAAAAAGAAATGTACGCATTTTTCAAAACGCCGCGCCGCGGGCGGGGCGATCATAAAAGGTGGTAAGAGTATATGGCAGGAAAACAGGTGATCTTGACCCAGGAGGGCCTGGAAAAGCTGGAGCAGGAGCTGGAAGAGCTCAAAAGTGTCAAACGAAAAGAAATTGCAGAAAAAATTAAAGTGGCCCTGTCCTTCGGCGACCTGTCCGAGAACAGCGAATACGACGAGGCAAAGAACGAACAGGCCATCATGGAAGCGCGCATTGCGGACATTGAAGTCACACTGAAAAATGTGAAGGTCATTGACGAGAGCGAGCTCAGCAACGAGAATATTCACGTTGGTTCCAAGGTCGAGGTGCGCGTCAACAATCCGCGCACGGGCAAGACGGACGTTTACAATTATAAAATTGTCGGTTCCAACGAAGCGGACCCGCTTTCCGGCAATATCTCCGATGAGTCCGCCGTGGGCAAGGCCCTGTTGGGCCACGGCATCGGCGACAAGATCGAAGTGGAGGTTCCGGCAGGGATGATGGAGTACGAGGTGCTCGCCATCTCCAAATAAGAAACAAGGCGGCGTGTGGATGGCGGCGAAGCGCGTCCCGGCCGCTTTTTCTTTTTCTAAGGGAAACAAGGAAGCCTGCGCCCCGAGCGCTGGCAAAAGATAGGGAGAGCTGAACATGAGCGAAAATAAGAACGAGCAGCCGCAGGCTGCGCAGACCGAACAGGAATTGAACGAACTCCTGCAGATCCGCCGGGATAAGCTGGCAAAGCTCCAGGAGGCGGGAAAGGACCCGTTTGCGATTACGACCTGCCCGCGGGATCACTATGCCCAGGAGATCCGCGACCAGTTTGAGACGCTGGAAAACCAGGACGTCTGCATTGCGGGCCGCGTCATGAGCTGGCGCGATATGGGCAAGGCTAGCTTCCTAGACATCCACGACAAGACGGGCCGGATGCAGGTCTATGTCAAGATCGACGAGGTCGGGGAAGAGACCTATAAGGAAATGAAGGCCTGCTGGGATTTGGGCGACATCATCAGCGTCAGCGGCTTTGTCTTTAAGACGAGACGGGGCGAGATCTCGGTCCATGCGAAGGAGATCAAGCTGCTCAGCAAGTCCTTGCTGCCGCTGCCGGAGAAATTCCACGGCCTGAAGGATACCGACCTGCGGTACCGCCAGCGCTATGTGGACTTGATCGTCAATCCGGAGGTCAAGGATACGTTTGTGCGCCGTTCCCAGATTGTGACGGAGATCCGCAATTTCCTCAATGAAAAGGGCTTCTTGGAGGTCGAGACCCCTGTGCTGCACACCATCGCGGGCGGCGCTTCGGCAAGGCCGTTTATCACGCACCACAATACCCTGGACATGGATATGTACCTGCGCATTGCGCTGGAGCTTTACCTCAAGCGGCTGATTGTCGGCGGATTCGATAAGGTCTATGAATTGGGCCGCTGCTTCCGCAACGAGGGAATGGACACCCGCCACAACCCGGAATTCACCATGCTGGAGCTGTACCAGGCGTACACCGATTACAATGGCATGATGGACATCACTGAGGAGCTCATCCGCACTGTGGCGCAGAGGGTGCTGGGCACGACGGTGATCACCTACGGCGATGTGGAGATCGACTTGGGCAAGCCGTTTGAGCGCATTTCCATGGTGGATGCGGTCAAGAAGTATGCGGGCGTGGACTTTGATGCGATTGCGACCGACGAAGAGGCGAAGACTGTGGCCAAGGAGCATCATATCCAGTATGAGGAGCGCCACAAGAAGGGCGACATCCTGAACCTGTTCTTCGACGAATATTGTGAGGAAAAGCTCATCCAGCCCACCTTCCTGATGAACCATCCGGTGGAGATTTCCCCGCTGGCGAAGAAGATGCCGGGAAATCCGGCATACACCGAGCGGTTCGAGCTCTTTATCGTTGGGCGCGAGCATGCGAATGCATTCTCCGAGCTGAACGACCCGATCGACCAGCGCCAGCGCTTCGAGGCGCAGGCGGCGCTCAAGGCGGCGGGCGACGAGGAAGCATGCGATGTGGACGAGGATTTCCTGACCGCGCTGGAATACGGTATGCCGCCCACGGGCGGGCTGGGCATCGGCGTGGACCGTCTTGTGATGCTGCTGACCAATGCGGCATCCATCCGCGACGTCCTGCTGTTCCCGACGATGAAGCCGCGCGACTAAGACGAAAATTTAGGAGTTTCTACAGCGCGGATTTGCCTTTCCAGGCGATCCGCGCGTAATTTTATGATAAAGGAGAGGACATCCATGAGAAGCGATCTGATGAAAGAAGGTTCCACCCGCGCGCCGCACCGTTCCCTTTTGCGTGCGCTGGGTTTGACCGATGATGAAATGAAGCGGCCCTTTGTGGCGGTTGTCAGTGCTGCGAGCGATTACATTCCGGGCCACCGGCATTTGAAGGATATTTCGGAGGCTGTAAAGGCGGGCATCCGCAACGCGGGCGGCGTCCCGTTTGAGTTTGAGACCATCGGTGTGTGCGACGGCCTCTCCATGAACCACAAGGGCATGAAATACTCCCTTTGCTCCCGCGAGCTGATTGCGGATTCCATCGAAGTGATGCTGACCGCGCACCCGCTGGATGCGGCGGTCTTTATCCCGAACTGCGATAAGATCGTGCCCGGAATGATGCTGGCGGCCTGCCGCATGAATTTGCCCAGCATCTTTGTCAGCGGCGGCCCGATGCTCCCCGGCGAGCACAACGGGACAAAGTTTGGCCTCTCGGAAATGTTTGAGGCGGTGGGCAGCTATGCCTCCGGGAAGATCGATGCGGACGAGCTTTTGGCATTGGAAAAATCCGCGTGCCCGACCTGCGGCTCCTGCTCCGGCATGTATACAGCCAACTCCATGAACTGCCTGACAGAGGCCATCGGCATGGCGCTGCCCGGCAACGGCAGCATCCCGGCGGTTTATTCCGCGCGTATCGCGCTGGCAAAGCGCGCCGGTATGCAGGTGATGAAGCTGTTGGAACAGGATCTGCGCCCGCGCGACATCCTGACCCCGGAGGCGTTTGAGAACGCCCTGCGCGGGGAGATGGCGCTGGGCTGCTCCACCAACTCGGTGCTGCACCTCACGGCCATTGCACATGAGGCGGGCGTGCCGCTGGACATCGACAAGATCGACGAGCTGGGCCGTACAACCCCGCAGATCTGCAAACTCAACCCTGCCAGCCAGGTGTTTATCACGGATCTGAACCAGGTGGGCGGCATCCCGGCGGTGATGAAGGAGCTCTCCCGCAAGGGCCTGATCCATCTGGATGCGCAGACCGTCTGCGGCACGGTGCGCGATCGTGTGGAGGCGGCGCCGGATGCGGACGGCGAGATCATCCGCAAGATCGAGAACCCGTTCCGCCCGGACGGGGGCATCGCGGTGCTCAAGGGCAACATCTGCCCGGAGGGCGCTGTGGTCAAGCAGGGCGCGGTTGCGCCCGAAATGATGCAGCATGTGGGCCCGGCCCGCTGCTTCGACTGCGAGGAGGACGCCTCCGAAGCCATCCTGGGCGGCAAGATCAAAGAGGGCGACGTGGTGGTTATCCGCTATGAGGGGCCGAAGGGCGGCCCGGGCATGCGCGAAATGCTGACCCCGACCTCGGCGCTGACCGGCATGGGCCTGGGTTCGAGCGTGGCGCTCATCACGGACGGACGCTTCTCCGGTGCGACGCGCGGCGCGGCCATCGGCCATGTATCGCCGGAGGCGGCTGCGGGCGGCAACATCGCCTTGATTCAGGACGGCGACATCATCGATGTGGACATCACGGGCCGCCAGCTCAATGTCCGCGTGAGCGACGAAGAGCTCGCTAAGCGCCGCGAAGCGTGGAAGGCGCCCGAGCAGCATCTGACCGGCTATATCAAGCGCTATGCAAGCCTCGTGACATCCGGTTCCAAGGGCGCGGTGTTTGTAGACTAAAGGCATCGGCTTTTGCGGGTTTGCCGGAGCTGTTTTCTGAAAGAGGCATTGTTTTTTATTTCGGATTGACGGCAGGGCCTTTCCACGGGAAGCGGTGGAAGGGCCCTTTTTTGCCCCATAGCGTTGCTGCCGGGAGAGAAATGAAATCCCCGGGGCGGCAACAGGAGACGTTTCCCAAAAAAGAAGAGAATCATTCTAATTGTAGTACGGTTTACATTTGTATAGGGGATGTTATGCTACAATACAGATACCGACAAAACGATTAAGGAGGAATATCCGATGGGAATGACCATGACACAGAAGATCCTGGCAGCACACGCGGGTTTGGACCACGTGGTGGCAGGACAGCTGATTGAAGCAAATCTGGACGTGGTGCTGGCCAACGATATCACAGCGCCGGTGGCAATCAACGAATTTGAAAAGTGCGGTGCGGACGCGGTGTTCGACAACACGCGCATTGCGCTGGTGCTGGACCACTTCACGCCGAACAAGGACATCAAGGCGGCGGAACAGTGCTTGCAGACGCGGAATTTTGCGAATAAATACGACATTAAGAATTTTTTTGACGTGGGACAGATGGGCATTGAGCATGCGCTTTTGCCGGAAAAGGGCATTGTCGGCCCCGGCGACTGCGTGATCGGCGCGGACTCCCACACCTGCACCTATGGCGCGCTGGGCGCGTTTTCCACCGGCGTGGGTTCCACGGATATGGCTGCCGGTATGATCACCGGCAAGGCCTGGTTTAAGGTGCCTTCCGCGATCAAGGTGGTGCTGGAGGGCAAGCCCGGCCGCTGGGTGAGCGGCAAGGATGTCATCCTGCATCTGATCGGCGAGATCGGCGTGGACGGCGCGCTGTATAAATCCCTGGAGTTTACAGGCAAGGGTGTGGAATACCTGAGCATGGACGACCGCCTGTGCATTGCAAACATGGCGATTGAGGCCGGCGCGAAGAACGGTATTTTCCCGGTGGACGGCGTGACGTTGGAATACTGCGAGGGCCGCTTCCAGAGGCAGCCGGTCATCTTCAGTGCGGACGCCGACGCGGAGTACGATTCGACGGTCACCATCGACCTCTCCACGCTGCGCCCCACGGTTGCGTTCCCGCATCTGCCGGAGAATACCAAGACGATCGACGAGGTCGCCCGAATGGAGCCCATCGCGATCCAGCAGAGCGTGATCGGTTCCTGCACGAATGGGCGCATCGAAGACCTGCGCGCCGCTGCAAAGATCCTCGCGGGCCGCAAGGTGGCGAAGGGCGTGCGCTGCATCGTGATCCCGGGGACGCAGGACATCTATTTGCAGGCGATCAAGGAGGGCATCGCGGAGGTCTTCATCAAGGCGGGCGCTGTTTTCAGCACGCCGACATGCGGCCCGTGCCTGGGCGGACATATGGGCGTTTTGGCCAAGGGGGAACGCGCCATTTCCACCACGAACCGCAACTTTGTAGGCCGTATGGGACATGTGGAGTCTGAAGTCTACCTGGCGAGCCCCGCGGTTGCGGCGGCCAGCGCAGTAGCAGGCTATATCGCGGACCCGGACAAGATTTGAGGAGGTAGGCAACATGAATGCACATGGAATCGTACATAAATATGGGGATAACGTCGATACGGACGTGATCATCCCTGCGCGCTATTTGAATACGGCTTCCCACGCGGAGCTGGCCTCCCACTGCATGGAGGACATCGACAAGGACTTTGTCAAGAACGTGAAGCCCGGCGACATCATCGTGGCGAATAAAAACTTCGGCTGCGGCTCTTCCAGAGAGCATGCGCCGATTGCGATCAAGGCCAGCGGCGTTTCCTGCGTGATCGCATCCACGTTCGCCCGCATTTTTTACCGCAATGCGATCAACATCGGCCTGCCGATCCTGGAGTGCGACGCTGCCGCGCAGGAGATCCAGGCAGGGGACGAGGTCGAGGTGGACTTCGATACGGGCGTGATCACGGATGTGACCACGGGGAAGACCTATAAGGCGCAGCCGTTCCCGCCGTTTATCCAGAACATCATCCAAAAGGGCGGGCTGCTCAAGAGCATCACGGAAAAATAAAGATTGGAAATCAAAGGCGAGGGTTCCGGCGGAGTTGGGACCCTCGTCTTTTTTATGAGAAGGCGGCCTGTTGGGAATCTTTGGGATGGTTTTCTTTTGCGTGAATGGCGCAGAAGAGGTTCCATAACAATAAATATTTCATAAAAAATATATAAAATTATAGATTTAAATAGAATTTTATAGTAATATATGATTATAAAAGCTTGCGGAAGCCAGCGATGATGTTTTTTCTGAACGGTGCGCTGGGGAGCGGCGTCCGGGTCAAAAAATTCCCCGCGCCGATAAAAGCCCTGCGTTTGTTTTTAAGAATCATTTCTTTCAAGATGCACCATTTTTCTACAAAAAGATCCGCATTGGATTTTTAATGCGCATGTGGTAAAATAGAAAAAACATGCTTCCACATAGGGAAGCGTCGTTGTGCAAAATTGGGGAAGACTTTTGAAAGGCAAAGAAAGAGGGATCGATATGAAACATTTCTATCCGCTGTGCGCGGCCGAAAGGTTGCAGGATCACAAAATCCTGGAGTACAACCGACCGCAGGAAGTGAACATCTGCGTGTGCATGACGATCCGGGCTGGGGTGGATTTCGGCCTGCTGAAGCACTGCATCCAGTTGGAGTATGCGCGGCAGGAATCCCTGCGCATCCGCTTCACAAAGCGGGACGAAAACGGAAAAGTTTTTCAGTACTTCGCTTCTTATGACCCGCGCGACATCCGTTTGGTGGACTTCCGGGGAAAATCCCAGGAGGAGATCAACGCAACCCTGGAGGAATGGTCCAGCCAGCCCTTTGAGCAGGTGGATTCGCCGATGAACGAGTTTATCATGGTGGCCATGCCCGACGGGTACAACGGCATCTATCTGCGCATCGACCACCGGCTGACCGATTCCACCGGCATGATCTTGATGATTAACGACATTATGGGGCTTTACTGCCACTTTGCCTACGGCGCGCCCATGCCGGAGGACCCGCCGCCATACCACCTGGCTTTGGAAAAGGATCTCGCAAAGGAGGAGAACGCATCCCGGACTGCCAAGGACCGCGCGTTCTGGGAGGAACAGGTGGCGGTCGGCGAGCCGATCTATACGGATGTGACCGGCTGCTGGAAGCTGGATGCGTGCCGGAAAAAGTACAACAACCCGAACCTGCGCGCGGCGGACCGGGAGATGAACGACCTGCGCGTAGGGCGCGCGATTTATCATCTGGAGCCGGAGCCAACTAAGCGCCTGATGGACTATTGCATGGAGAACGAAGTCTCCATGACAAACCTGCTGCTGATGGGCCTGCGGACCTACCTTTCCAAGATGAACGACGGGGAAAAGGACGTCACGGTCCGGAATTATGTGTCCAGAAGGTCCACGCTGCTGAACAAGACCTCCGGCGGCACGCGCACCCACTGCTTCCCGTGCCGGACCATCCTGGAGCCGGAGACCGAATTCCTAGACGGCGTGCGCATGATTCAGGATTTGCAGAACACCATTTACCGGCATGTCGATTTTGACCCGCTGGAGGTCACGCGGATGTTCCAGGAGCGGTACCATCCGCCCAAGAATACCACGTATGACTCCGTAGCGTTGACGTATCAGCCGCTCCCGATGCGCTTGCAGAACGAGCAGCTGCACGGCATCCCGTTTAAGTCGGATTGGCTGACGAACGGGACGGCAATTCAAAAGGTGTATCTGACCGTGATGCACAGTGCCACCGACCTGGGCTTGCAGTTTTACTTCAAGTACCAGCTGGCGGAGCTTTCCCCGCACGATATGGAGTTGATGTATTATTATCTCATGAAGATCCTGTTTATGGGTGTAGAAAACCCGGACATGACCGTAGGGGAGATCCTGCGGACGGTATAATGGAACAGGTTGACGTTTGGCCGCGCATCCTTTGGTGCGCGGCCAAGGTGCTTTAAGGGATTCTTGGAGGCCGCGCCCGGGATACGTGTGAATAGGCTTGCAAGCCCTCCCCTATGTTCCGGGGGCTGGGGTTCCGGTGAGGCGTTCAGCCTGCGGGGAATTTATAAAATATTCATGACTTTTGCGGGGGAGTATCCTATAATATACTATAAATCCGCAAGAATGTTCGCCGGAAATATTTGGCCCTTTGACCGGCTTGGAATGGGAACGCAAGGAAGTGGGCAAACCGCGGATGGCTGTGATTGAAGGAGGGTGTTACTTATGGCATCGGGAAAAATCCTGGTGGTGGACGACGATCAAAATATCTGTGAATTGTTGCGCCTCTATATTGAAAAAGAGGGGTTCGAAGTAGTCATTGCAAACGACGGGCGGAAGGCCCTGGAAATGTTCGAGCAGGAAAACCCAGACCTGATTATGCTGGACATCATGCTGCCGGAACTGGACGGCTGGCAGGTGTGCCGTGAGATCCGGAAAAAATCGCAATGCCCGATCATCATGCTGACGGCAAAGGGCGAGGTCTTTGATAAGGTCCTGGGCTTGGAGCTCGGCGCGGACGACTATGTGGTCAAGCCGTTTGAGGCAAAAGAAGTGATCGCGCGCATCAAAGCGGTGCTGCGCCGCTTTGGGAAGAACGATGAGAACCAGGTGAAAGAAGTTAAATATGATAAGCTCAGCATCAATTTGACCAACTATGAGTTGAAGGTCAACGGCAAGGTGGTGGACACGCCGCCGAAGGAGATGGAGCTGATTTACCATTTGGCGAGCAATCCCAACCGCGTCTTTACGCGCGACCAGCTGTTGGACGAGGTGTGGGGGTTCGACTATTACGGCGACAGCCGTACGGTGGACGTCCATGTCAAGCGCCTGCGCGAAAAGCTGGAGGGCGTCTCCGACCAGTGGGCGTTGAAAACTGTCTGGGGCGTTGGTTACAAATTTGAAGTAAAGGACAAGAATTAAGGGTGGATGCCCTGGAAAGACTTGGAGCGATAAGACATGCAGAAAACGCTGTTTAAAAAATATCTGCGGGTTACAGCAGCGATTATCCTCATCAGCTTTTTCCTGCTGGGGCTGGTGATGCTGGTGTTTATCAAATCCTACTGGCAGGATGAAAAGCAGGACCTGCTCAGACGAAATGCAGAGAGCATCGCAGGGATTGCCGCTGCAAGTGCAACGCCTGTGCAGGGGGACAATTATATCCTGCTGGATACGGAACGCATGCAGTCCTTCATGAATGCGTTCTCCGAAAATATGGACGCAGATATCTATGTGACAAACCGCGCAGGGGAATGGGTCCTGAGCGCCTTCGGCAGCGGCGGAACGGTCAACCCGGCGCCCTTTACCCGCAGGACGATGGACAAGGCCCTGTTGGGCACATACAGCGGGCAGGGAACCGTCGATGGCATCTATGACTCACCATACTATGTGGTGGGCGTCCCGATCCGCATCTCGAATTTGGATGGGACACGCTCGACCATCGGGGCGGTGTTTACCGCGTGCAGCGCCCGCTCGTTCAACGAATACCGCAACGAGCTGATGAAAATGTTTGCGCTAGCAGCGGTCGCGGCGTTTTTGGTGGCCTTTTGCATCAGCTGGATGTTTTCCTATAAGCTTGTGCGCCCCCTGCGCGACATGGCGTTGGCGGCCCGGAGCTTTGGCGAGGGGAATTTCAGCATACGGGTCCCGGTCACCAGCAACGACGAGGTGGGGCAGCTCGCGCTCGCGTTTAACAATATGGCCTCTTCCCTGGCCAGCAGCGAGAGCGTGCGCCGGAATTTCATTGCCAATGTTTCCCACGAATTGAAAACGCCGATGACAACGATCGCCGGATTTATCGACGGCATTTTGGATGGGACTATCCCGGCGGAAAAGCAGTCGCATTACTTGCAGATCGTTTCCCAGGAGGTTAAGCGTTTGTCGCGTTTGGTGCGCACGATGTTGGATCTTTCGCGCATCGACAGCGGCGAGCTGCGGCTGCACATGGCGCGCTTTGACCTGACCAATACCATTTTTGTGGCGCTGCTTTCCTTTGAAAAGAGCATCGAGCAAAAGAAGATCCAGGTGCTCGGCCTGGAGGATACGGAAAGCCTCTATGTGGATGGCGACCCGGATATGATCCATCAGGTCGTGTATAATTTGATTGAAAACGCCGTAAAGTTTACCAATGAGGGCGGCTATATCCAGTTGGCCATCCGGGATCTGCCGGACAGGACTTCCGTCGCGATCAAAAACAGCGGCGCGGGGATTGCGGCGGATGAGATCGCATTGATTTTTGACCGTTTCTACAAGACGGATAAGTCCCGCAGCCAGGATAAAAACGGCATGGGATTGGGACTCTATATTGTACGGACGATCATCAAGCTGCACGGCGGAGAGATCACCGTGCAGAGTGTGGAGAACGAATATTGCCAGTTTGAGTTTTGGCTTCCCAAGCACGAAGAGCCCAAGCTGAAGGCCGGAAAGAAGGAAAAGGACCCGGCAAAGGACAAAAAGGAGGAAAAACGATGACGGATACCGATTGGAAAGAGGAGGCCGGGATGGGCGCGGAGCCGCCTGTGCCGGAATCCCCTGTGATACCGCCGGTTGCCGAGGGAACAGAGCCGGGGGCCGGGGAACTGCCACAGCAGGGAGCGCCGGCAGAACCGGTTCAGGAATCCCCTGCGGGCCAGCTGGACGGGCCGGAAGAGGCTTCTTCCGATCTGCTGCCGGACAGTGGCGCGCCAGTTGGTGCGGCGGAACCGGCTGGGGAGACAAACGGGCCGGCCAGTGCCCCATCGCAACCTGGAGAATCCGGGGAGCAAGTATATGAGGAGCCGGTTGCAGATGCGCCGGTTGGAGAACAGATGGAAGAACCCATACCGCAAGATGCATTTGCAGAAGGGGCAACATCGGAAGCGCCAAATGGAGCGGTACCGGAGGCGGCCCCCGGAACGCCGGCGGAGGCAGGCGCACAGCCAAGCCCCCAGGATGGGCAGGGGCAACCCGGGACTATCCACCTGGAAAAGGACCGGGATATCTCCAGTGGGGCGCCCATCCCGGACACAATGCCGGTTGGGCGGGAAAGCGCTCCCCAGCAGGAATATGGCGCGCCCCCGTATGCGAACCCCTATCAGCACTATGGACAGTATCAGAATCCTTACATGGGTTCGTCCTACGGCCAGCCGCCGCAAGGTGGGCCGTATCAAAATCCGCAGGCGCCGTATGCACCGCCGCAGCAAGTATACTGGAACTACCAGCAGCAGCCGGGCCAGCCGCCGATGGGCGGTGCGATGCCTCCGCAGCCTCCCCAGGGGGGGCAGCCGGGGCAGGACCCGCAGGAGCCGCGCCGCAAGATGAGCGGCGGATTGAAAGCGTTCCTGTGGATCCTCGGCATTTTGGCGGGCCTGTTCCTGGTGGCGTTCTGTGTTGTGAGCATCAACACGGCCGTGCTGCAAATGGGACAGGGCGGCAGCACCACGGAGGGCCAGAGCCCTTCGGCCAGCGAACCTGCGCCCGATGGCGGGACGTCCCCGGAAGAGGGGCAGAGCACCCCGCCGCAAAACGATGCGACCGACCCGGACAACGCCGGGATGGTGATCGAACCCCGGCCGGAAGGGGACGGGATGAGCGCCAAGGAGGTCTACCGCCAGGTTGTCGAGAGCGTGGTCGGCGTGGAGACGTCCGCGGACGATGGGACCGGCCTGCTGAGCCAGGGTTCTGGAATTGTTGCGACGAAGAGCGGGTATATCATCACCAATGCGCACGTGGTGGAGTACTCCAAGGATTACAATGTAACGGTGACCCTGCACGAAGATGAGACCGCGTATGATGCAGTGGTCGTGGGGTACGACAAGACCTCCGACCTCGCGATTTTAAAAATCGAAGCGGATAATCTAAAGCCCGCTGTGTTTGGCGATGTGGACCAGATGGAGATCGGCGACGAAGTGCTGGCGATCGGCAATCCGGGCGGCCTGGATTTCGCCAGCACCCTGACGGGCGGCTATATTTCCGCATTGAACCGTACGCTGAAATCCAACAGCGACAACGGGATGACCTACATCCAGACGGATGCGGCGATCAATCCCGGCAATTCCGGCGGGCCGCTGGTCAACATGTACGGCCAGGTGATCGGCATCAACTCTAACAAAATCATCTCCACCGGCTACGAGGGGATGGGATTTGCCATCCCGGTCAGCCATGCAAAATCCATCATCGACGACTTGATCGCACGGGGATATGTCAGCGGGCGCGCCCGCTTGGGGATTACGGCCAGCAATGTGGCCGGGATGCAGGCACAGCTGGCAGGGCTGCCCAACGGCGTGCGGATCATCAGCATTGATCCGGAAAGCAGCTTCGCGCAGGCCGGCGCTGTGGTGGGCGACATCATCACCCAAGCGGATGGCGACACTATTGAAAGTATGGACGACCTCTATACGGTGCTGGGACGCCATAAGCCTGGGGATGTGATTGCGGTTACCCTGTATCAGCCGTCTCAAAACGGGGGCAATGGGCAGAGCCGCGAAGTACAGATTACACTTTTGGAGGACCGCGGGGAAACCCAGCAGACGGTCAGCCAACCAGCAACGCCGTAATGAGGCGAAAGCCATAGGCCCGGCGTGGATTGCCAACATAGAGAATAATAAAGGACGCTTTTCAACGGCTTTGTCTGCCGTTGGGAAGCGTCCTTTTTACTTGTTTTTTCGGGAGCTGCTCCGCCATTCTTTTTGAAAGGGATTGCCTTTCAGGCCCGGTGGTTGGAAAGGCTGGTATAACGGCTTTCTTGGGGGGCTGATTCAAGAACCAGGGAGAAGCCGGGCCGATGCACGGGGATTAGAGGCTTACAGGCGTAGGCCCTTCACATCTTTGATGCGGGAGAGAATGACGTGGCTGTTTAAGCGGATAACGCCGGGCAGACGGTCGAGCTCTGTCCGGATGAAGGTCTCCAGTGCTTCCTGCGAGGAGGCGACAGCATGGACATGCAGGCTGCTGCTGCCGGTCATGCGGTAAATTTGGGTCACGGTGTCGTTGGCGGAAAGCCGGCCGATGATTTCTTCCAACGAGGCGGGTTCCGCCTCAATTTCAAAATAGCAGGAGATAGCCCCACTGATCTTTTGCGGGTTGATAATCGTCGTGTATTCCTCAATGATGCCGCTTCTTTCCAGGGCGTCGATGCGCGATTTGACCGCTACCCTGGAAAGCCCCACCTTTTCCCCGATCTCTGAGTAGGAATAGCGTGCGTTTTCAATCAGCAGAGACAAAATCTTTTGGTCCAATGCGTCAAGTCCATCCAGAAACATGCGGTTCATCCCTCCATCACATGATAAAACGATTATAGCATACTTTCTTAACAAAACAAATAGGAATATAGAATTGACATAACGTTTTTATTTTGCTAATATAACTTACGAAAAGTTAATTTAAACTTACATAACGAAATAAGAGGGATGGAAATATGCAAAGAGACCTGACAAGCGGAAAGATCACAGGGAATTTACTGAAATTTGCATTCCCGTTGATGATCGGGAATCTTTTGCAGCAATGTTACAATGTGGCGGATACGTGGGTCGTGGGGCAGTTCCTTGGCTCGGACGCACTGGCCGCCGTGGGTTCTTCCTATACGCTGATGACCTTTTTAACCTCGATCTTGCTCGGGCTCTGCATGGGGAGCGGCGCGGCTTTTTCCATGCAGTATGGGAAAAAAGATTACGAGCGTTTAAAGTGCTGTATGTTTGAGTCCTTTGTCCTGATTGCCGGGATTACATTGTTTGTGAATTTGGTGGTGTTTCTCGGCTTGGACGGGATCGTCTGGCTGTTACAGACCCCGGCGGAGATTGTCGGTCTGATGAAGGAATACCTGTGGGTGATTTTCTGGGGGCTTGTGGCCATATTCCTCTATAACTATTTTGCCAATCTTCTGCGGGCGGTTGGAAACTCCGTGGTGCCGCTGGTGTTTTTAGGGACCTCCGCCGTGCTGAATGTGGTCCTGGATCTGGTCTGTGTGCTGGTTTTCCATTGGGGCGTGGCGGGCGCTGCGATTGCCACCGTCTTTTCCCAGTATGTTTCCGGGATTGGCATTTGGATTTATACATGGGTGCGTTTCCCGGAGCTGCGGCCGGAGAAACGCCACATGTGCTGGGACAGAGGGATTTTAAAGCAGATTACCAATCTCTCCCTCCTGACCTGCGTACAGCAATCCATTATGAATTTCGGCATTCTGATGGTCCAGGGATTGATTAACAGCTTTGGGACCGTTGTCATGGCGGCGTTTGCGGCTGCGGTGAAGATTGATTCCTTCGCCTACATGCCGGTGCAGGATTTTGGAAATGCATTTTCCACCTTTGTGGCCCAGAACTACGGCGCAGAGAAGCCGGAGCGGATTCAGAAAGGCGTGAAGAGCGCAGTCCTCTCCGCGTTTGTGTTCTGCGTCATTGTGAGCACGCTTGTGTGCGTGTTTGCCCGACCGCTCATGGAGCTCTTTATCCACCCCACAGAAACGGAGATTATCCGCGTGGGGGTGGAATACCTGCGGATCGAGGCGTCGTTCTATATCGGGATTGGCCTGCTGTTCCTGCTGTATGGGTTCTACCGCGCGATGAACCGGCCGGGGATGTCCGTGGTGCTGACGGTCATTTCCCTGGGGACGCGGGTGGCGCTGGCGTACCTCTTATCTGCGGTTCCATGGATTGGTGTGACGGGCATTTGGGTCTCTGTGCCCATCGGATGGCTGTTGGCCGATTTGGTGGGGGTTTTCGTTTATAAAAAGATGAGGAATTCCATGTTTGGAAAAGTATAGGGGATCATAAAAGAAAAAGGGCTGTTGCACAAGCGAAAAGCGGTGCAACAGCCCCTTTTTCCTTTTGCGTCATTCTTCCAGACAATGCTCAATCATGCTGACAACGACATTGTTGAAGCTGGTGTGGTTCTCTTTCGCAATCTGTTCCACTTTCTCAATCAACTCGACAGAAAGATAGAGAGACTTATACCCGGCTTTTACTTTTTGTTTCGTTTTCTTTGGAACAAACGGCATGGACTCTCCCCCTCCTTTTTTCTATGGTTCTATATATATGATAAAAATATATGATAAAATATATGAGAAATTTCTATTGCATTTTATAGAGTGATGGGGAAGGTGATGGAATGCGCTTTTGCGACCATTCCTTTTGTATTTACCAAGAAAAGGGCAGATGTATTTTAAAAAGATTTCGCTTGATGAGATGGGACTGTGCCGGGAGTGTATCCTGTTAGATTTGCCGGAGAGCGAAAAGGAAAGCATTAAAGAACGGATGCGCATGGAATTTGAAGAACGGGATCAATGGCCTGAGAAATACAATTAAAAAACGCCTGCATGTTTGAATGTGTCTTGCTTCAAACATGCAGGCGAAATTTTTATCAATCGTTATCGCTCCCTGCCGAGGAAAAATAGGGCGATTGTGCCGGGGCCGGAGTGGGCGCCGATGACCGGGCCGACGTAGTTGATGACCACCGGTTTCCGGACGCCGAGGCGCCGCTGGACCTCCCCCGCCACAAATTGGGCATCCTCCAGAGAATCGCCGTGGCTGATGAAAACCGTCTGCTCTTCCGGGGCGATTGCAAGCTGCTCCATGCGGTCTACCAGGGCGGTCAGAGAGGCGCGGCGGCCACGCGCTTTGCTGACATTGATCAGATGGCCCGCGTTATCCATATGCATGACCGGCTTGATGCTCAGCATCGTACCGACCAGGGCGGTTGCGGCCGAAACGCGCCCGCCGCGCTTGAGAAATTGCAGGTCTTCCACAGTGAACCAATGGCAGAGGTGAAATTTTTCGGTTTCCAACCAATCGCGCACCTCTTCAATGCCCTTTCCTTTAGCGCGTTCCTGTGCGGCAAGATAGACCAGCAGGCCCTGGCCCAGAGAAGCGCAGAGGGAATCGACCGCGTAGATTTTCCGCTCCGGATATTTTTGCGACAGCTCTTGAACGGCGACCGCAGCGGCATTGTACGTATTGCTGAGTCCGGAGGAAAAGGCGATGCACAGGACGTCTTTGCCCGCTGCCAAAAGGGGTTCCATCGCGGAGGTAAACGCCTCGACGTTGACCGCGGAGGTGGTGCAGGGCTGCCCCGCGCGAAGCGCCTCATAAAAGGTGTGCAGGGGGATTTCCCGCTCATCCAGATAATTATAATACTCCTTCCCCTGCATCACAAAGGCGAGCGGAAGAACGGTCAGGTCCATTTCCTGCGCCATCGGTGCGGGAAGGTCGCAGGAAGAGTCTGTGACAATGGAAAATGTGTTCATTGGGAAGCCTCCTTTCCTGGATTGGATCATCGTTGTGATTAGTTTTCCACAGAAATTGCAGCACAGAAATGTTCCTTAGAAATAAAAAGTGATTTTATCTTAAAAATTATATGAAATAGTTTTGAAAATAATATGTGATTTTAAAAGGGTATGTTCGGGTGGTTGTATATCGTGAGAAAGACAGGATGGGGGTATACAATCCGCCCTTTTGAACTGCACCCCATTTGTTAGACAGTATGATATACTGAATAACAAGTGGGGTGC
>OLNP01001524.1_pt1 | contig 19461 bp, 20 predicted proteins | sample 1671951 | NCBI WGS metagenome assembly OLNP01 (sample SAMEA3136629, study PRJEB25190) | human gut metagenome | biome: human gut; feature: human-associated habitat; material: faeces | place: Austria | collected 2013
GGTTTACTAGCTCAGTCGGTAGAGCACTTGACTTTTAATCAAGGTGTCCGGGGTTCGATTCCCCGGTAAGCCACCAAAAGACTTTAGAATTTTTCTAAAGTCTTTTTTTATTAAAAAAATTATATTAATTAGATAATTAAGGATAACTTTTGAAAATAGCAAAAATATATAGTTTGTGAAATAGATTTTTTTATAAAAAATATAAATAATTAATAAATTTGTAATAAAAATAGTGTAAAATAAAAAATGTAGACGAAAATTGATTTAACATAATAAATCTATAACAGAAGGGGGAAATTTATTATGATAAGAAAAAAGGTAGCAGTTATATTAATAGTAGCCTCTATAGTATTACCAGCAAAGGCAAATGCAGTAGAATTATCTACAAATACACCACAAGAAAGCATTACAGCTGAAAATACATATATAGAAAAAGATTTAAAGGAAAATAGAAAGGTAAGTTTTTCTTCTGATTCTAAAATAGTCTTAAATAAAGATAAAGTTATTTCAGGAACTATTGGGGATGGAAAGAATATAAAAAAAGTTTCATTATATATTAATGGAGAAAAGCTTCAAGAAGTTTTAGTAAATTGTAATGAAGAAAATTACAATTTTTCTTTACATGGAACTTATAAAAAGGCTATAGAAAAAGCAGAGGCTATAGTTCAGGTAGAATATAAAGATGGAGACATTATAAAGGAAAGAAAAATCTTACAAACTGATAAAATGGAGGTATTAGGAACTGTAGATTCTTTAAAAAATGGTGACACTTTAACTTCTGATAAAATTCAAGTAAGAGGCTGGGCAGCTGGCCGTGGTGGAATAAAAAATATAAAAATTTATTATAATGATAAACTTATAATAGATTCAGTAGCTAATGAAAGAAGAGAGGATATAGATAAAGTTTATCCATCTTATGGTGAAAGTAATTGGGGTTATAATTATTCTATTCCAAGAGATAATAATGTAACAATTCATAAAATAAAGATAATAGCTACTATGGAAGATGGAACAAGTGATTATTGGAATAGAACTTTAAATAGTAAAAGTCTTCCTATGAGAGGAACAATAGATACGGTAAAAAATGGTAGCAAAATAGTTGGAAGATATTTAGAAGTAAGGGGGTGGGAATTATCTTCTTCTAGAATAAAAACAATGTCAGCATATTTAGATGGAAAATATTTAGGTGACTTAGATGTTGGACAAGAAAGATTAGATGTATATAGAGCTTTTCCAGACTATGAAAATAAAAATGCAGGATTTTCTAAAACCTTTGATTTATCAAATGTTGCTCCAGGAGAAAAAACTTTAAAATTATATATAACTAATGAAGATGGAACAACAGATGATTTTACTAGAACAATAACTTTAGAAAAGCCAATGACAGGTTGTTTAGATTTCCCTTCAAATGGAACTGTTATAAAGGGGAATGAGTTAGAAATAAGAGGTTGGCAGTTATCTTATTCTAAAACAAAAGATATTAAAGCATATTTAGATGGAAAGTATTTAGGAAATTTAGATATAGAACAAGAAAGATTAGATGTATATAAAGCTTTCCCAGATTATGAAAATAAAAATGCAGGATTTTCTAAAAGCTTTGATATATCTAATGAAAGTGTAGGAGAAAAAACATTAAAGCTAGTTGTAACTAATGAGGATGGAACAGTAGATGATTTTGTAAGAAAAATAAAAATACAAAAAAATGAAGTTTCAAAACCTGTTAGAGGATGTTTAGATACTCCTAAAAATGGAAGTAATGTTAGTGGAATGTATTTAAATATAAGAGGTTGGCATTTATCTTCTTCTAAAATGAAAAAGGTAGAAGTATTTATAAATGGAAAATCTATGGGAGAAGTAACTCCTAACACATCAAGACCAGATGTATCTAATGTATTCCCAGAGTATAATAATGAAAATTCAGGATTTGATGGAAAAGTTAATATTACAAGTGAAGGTAGTGGAACTAAGACTTTAAGAGTAGTTATAACTAATGAAGATGGAACAGTAGATGATTTTGTTAGAACAATAAATATAAAAAGACCAGCAAATATAAGTCATATAGATTCACCTACAATAGATTATGATTATTATAATAATAGTATAACAATAAGAGGATGGGCTTTATCTGGCTATGGAATTAAAGGAATACATGTTTATTTAGATGGTAAGATATATAAAGGAATATCAACAGATATATATAGACCAGATGTTTCTAAAGTTTATCCTGATTATGATGAAGATTATTCAGGATTTTCTATAACAATACCAATGAGTGGACTAGCTACAGGGCAACATGAAGCTAAGCTTTATATAATAACTGGTAATAATACTGTATATCATCCTACAATAATTTCAGGAGAGAAAAAGGAAAATAAACCAAGTATAAGTTTTTATAATAATAACTTAAATGTTAATAGTTATACTTACTATGGAGGTGGTGGTTGGAGAAGAATAGTTTTAGACCATGCCTTTGGAATGAGAGGGGTAGCTTATTATTTAGGTGGAAACTGGGCTAATGCTAAGTATGTAACATTTTCAAATGGAGCGTATCATTTTACTCCAGTAAGTGAATTGCCTAAAACAGGAGCAGTTCCTGGATATGGACTAGACTGTGCAGGATTTGTACAAAGATGTTATAGTATGGCAGGTATTTCTATAGGAAAAACTACTTGGGATATTGTAAATCAAGTAAAAAGAACATATACACCTCAACCTGGAGATTTGTATTTTAAAAATGATTTAGACCATGTAGGAATATATTTAAAAGATAATGGAGATGGAACCTTTACTTATATTGATTGTAATCAAACTTGGGAAGGTGAATTAAAAGAAAATAAGGTAAGAGGAAGAGTTGAAGTAAGAAGAGAGAAAAAAGTTAAAGACTGTAAATTCTATACACCTTATTAAAAAATAAAAAAAGCTGTTGTACTAAAAAAGTATAGCAGCTTTTTTTATATATAGACAATTATGTATTAAAATTAGAATAATTTTAGTTAGAAGATAAAAGAAGATTTTTTAAATCTTCTACAGTTTCAACTATAAAATCAGCACCTGCATTTTCAAGTTCATTTTCCTCTGAATAGCCAAACTTTACCCCAATAGAAGAAATTTTACAAGCCTTAGCACCTAATATATCATGCTCTCTGTCACCAATCATTACAACAGAAGACTTTTCATCATCTTTTAAAGAAAGCCTATTAAAAACTTCTTCAATAACTTCAGCTTTAACAGTTCTTCTACCATCTAATTCACTACCACAAATAACATTAAAATAATCCTTAAGATTATACTTTTCTAATATTCTAAGAGAAAAAACTTCAGGCTTAGAAGTAGCAACAGCTAAAATTCTACCATCCTTTTTTAAAGCTTCTAAAAGCTCCTTAATTCCATCATAAACACCATTTTCAAACAAACCTATAGTACTAAACCTCTCTCTATACTTTTCAACAGCAAGCTTAGCATCCTCTTTTGAAAAATTATAAAACCTTTCAAAAGACTCATGAAGAGGAGGACCTATAAACTTTGTTAAATTATCTAAATTAGGCTCATCTATATTAAAATACTTTAAAGCATACTGAACACACTTTGTTATGCCTTCCTTTGGATTAGTTAAAGTTCCATCTAAATCAAATAATATATATTTATACATTTTCATTCCCCTTTAAGTTTTATTTTAAGTATATAAAAAGTTTAATAAAGAGTAAAGAAATTTTTATTATTAGTTTTCAAATAAAATTATTAAAACATATGTAGAAAAATAGATAAATGATTTATAATAAAGATATGTTATAAAATGAAAGTTAGGAGATAAAATGGGACATTTAGAAAATTGTTTAAAAATGATTAATTTATTACGAACTAATAATAGAATGAAAAAGAAAGAATTATCAGAAATTTTAGAGGTAAGTGAAAGGCAAATAAAAAGATATAAGGAGGCGTTAGATCTTTATTTTGACATAGAAGAAAAGCCAGGAATATATGGAGGATATAAACTTATTGATGACAATGGTTATTTTCCTACAAAAAATCTTTTAAAAGAACATGAGATTTATCTAATCAATGATTTTGTTCAAACCATTGATAGTAATTTATTTGGAGGAAGTGAAGAATTGATGAATGCTATCTCAAAAATTAATTTTACCTTTAATAAGAATAGTAATTTTTTATCAAATTCTATAATTCCTTATTCAAAAGTAAAACCTATGTCAAAGGAAGAAGAGAATAGATTATTATGTATAAACAAGGCTATTTTAGAAGATATAGAAATTATAATTAATTATAGAGGAAATAATGATAATAGTGCAAAGAAAAGAAGGGTTCAACCTTATAAACTTATAACCTACAAAGGAGAAAAGTATTTAGTAGCATTTTGCTTATTAAAGAAAGATATTAGATTTTTTAAGTTAAGCAGAATTATAAATTTAGAATATACAACAATAAAATTTCAAAAGAAAATAGATATTAATAAATTACTTGAGGAAAAAAGAAAAAATAGTATAGGAATTTTTGGAGGAAAGGAATATAAATTAAACTTAAAAATAAGTCCGCCTATAGCTAATACAATAGCTGAAAGAATATGGGTTGATAATCAAGAAATTACATATTTAGATGATGGAAAAATAATATTTAAGGCAGTAATGAAAGGAGAACCTGAAATAATTTCATGGATTTTAAGTATGGGAACAAGTGTTGAAATAATTGAGCCTAATGAATTAAGAGAGAAAATCAAAAAAATTTTAGAAGAAATGATAAATAAATTTTAAAATAGTAGAAAGGTACATATATATGGCAAGGTTTAATGATAAAATTTTATATAAGGAGACAATAAAGCAATTAATTTTTTTATTAATTGCTTTTCCACTATGGTTCTACTGTGTGACTACTTAATTTAAAAAAATGATATAATTTAAATTCCACTATGGTAACTACTAGATATAATATAGCAATTAAAATATATAATATCAAATAAAATAAAAACAATACCATATATAATTTTTTTATAAATAAGTTTGACAATACTATTTTTATGTTTTATAATCAATACATAATATGAGAGGAGGTGCAGTATATTGAGATTAAAATTAGAAATGAAGCTTACAAATCTTTTTTTGGTAAGAGATAACCATAGTAGTTTTATTAGTTTTTTGAAAAAGGCACTAACACAATGTAATGATGGAAAACAATTTGAAAAGTTTTACAAGGATACAAATGTTAAAGATTTTACTTTTACTTTAAGTTTAGGTAAATGTAAATATACAAAAGAAAAAATAATTTTAGAAAATGAAAAAATTTATATTATAGTATCTATAAAAGATAAAGGAATGGATAAGTTTATTATTTACAACGCTTTGCTAAATCAAAGAAATAAAAAGTTTCCTTTACCTGAAGGAAATAGTATGACTTTAGTAAATATAACACAAATAAAAAGTGAAGAAATAAAAAGTTCTAAAATTATAGCAAAAACAACAATAGGTTCTGGATTATGTGTTAGGGAACATAATCCGGAAACTAATAAAGATAAGTATTATGTTTTTAATGAAGAAGGATTTGAACAACAATTATATAAGATACTAGAACAACAAGGGATAAATGCAGGATTTAGTAAAACTATATGTAGTAATATAAAATTTATTCCAATAAATTGTAAAAAAGTAGTTTCGATGCACTACGGACAATATATAGATATTACTATAGGAACATTTCAATTAGAAGGAGATAGTAGATTATTGCAATATTTTTACGAATGTGGACTGGGAAGCCGTACATCTAGTGGATATGGTATGATTGATATTTTACAACAGGAAGGAGGAATATAATGATAGAAACAGTATTAGAAGAAAATTTTGACTTAAAAATTGAGCCTTCCGATTGGAGATTTTCATCAGTTATTAGTGGGTTAATAGAGTATTTTAAATTTTATTCTATTGATTATAAATTAGATGAAGAGGCTTTATATTTTAATAGTGAAGAATTTACCAATGAACGATATTTAGAATTTGTTGAAAATAAATATTCTGATGATATGCATCATAAAGTAGTTGAAGGATTACTAAAAAAGGCTGAATTTACAGACGAAGAGATAAAATTTATAAATGAAAAGCTTCAAGCTAATGACATAATGAAAAATAAATTTAAAAATATAAAATTTGATAGAAGTAATAAAACTAAGATACAAGAAATTATAGATGAAAACAGATTTGAAATAATAGAAAACACTTTTAAGAATAAAAAGAATCTATATAGAAACTATATAAATACTAATTGTTTTTTAAAAGATGAACAAAGTTCATGTAGGTTATTAGGATATTCTGTAGATACTAATAAAAAGGGAAAGTCTTTATCTTATAATTTTGATACTTCTAATCTGAAAACTAGTGATAGTAAAATATTTGATATGATTCCATTTGCATTTACAGGGGACAGAACTAGTTATTTTATAAATGATAATATTTCTATTGAAAATATATTTAAAACAAATAATCAGTTTAAAAAATTATATAAGGCATATAAAGAAGAAAATGAAAAGAATAATGGAAAAAATATATTTTTTTATAGTTTAATTGAAGCAGCAGATTTTATAACTTATGATGTAGAAGTTATAAAAAAAGAAATGAATAAAGATTTTTTTGAATCTTTATATATACGAAAAGAATCTCTTGATATATTAAAAAAGTTTCCAAAACATTTAGATTATAGAGCATTAGATTATAATATACAAATAAATGAAGATTATTATATCATCAGCTAGAAATGCAGGTCTAGATATAGCTTGTGGCAAATATATTGGCTTTGTAGATAGTGATGATAGCATTCACCCTAAAATGTATGAAGTACTTTATAATTTAATAAAAAATCATAAATCATATATAGCAAAACAAATAATTAGAGTAAATTGGTTGATAAAAAAAGGAGATGAAGAAATGAATAAAGATATGAAAGGAGCTTATGCTTGTGCAAAGAAAGTAAATGAAACTATTGAAGCAAATAAAGTAGAAAGCTATAAGCAAAAATTATTAAATAGTATAATTTTTAATGATAAAGATAGAACTTGTCAAATTTTAATGCAATTATCAGCTTACTCTAAAGTGAATTTTGATTTTGCATATAGTATATTTGAAGATTTTGATAAGAACAAAGAAATAGTATACACTTTTATAAATGCTTTAGGAAAGAGAAGCAGTAAGGAGGAGACAAATGAATAGAAAATCTATAACATTAACAATAATTGCTAATATGACATCAAATTATTCTGAAAGTTTAGGTAATGCAGCAAGCGTACAAAAGGTTTTTAGAAATAGAAAGGTTTATGCAATAAGAAGTAGAGAAAGTTTAAAAAATGCTATTATGGTTGAAAGTGGTATGTATGATGATTTAAAAACTGATGTAGTTGGTGCAACACAAAAAGTAGCAAATGAGGAAATTAATGCGTCTAATTGTAGAGCTTTAGAAGGTGGTTATATGAGTACTAAAGCTTTAACACATGTAAGAAATAGTTCATTTTATTTAACAGATGCTATTGCTACTGAAAGTTTTGTAAATGAAAACAGATTCCATAACAATTTATACATGGCAACTAATTATGCAAATAATAATGGATTAAATGTACAAGAAAAAGCAAAAGCAGTAGGACTAATGCCATATCAATATGAATATGATAAATCTTTAAAAATATATAGTATAACAATAGATCTTGAAATGATAGGAAAAGATGAAAACTTCAATCAAGAAGCTGATAATAAGGAAAAAGCAGAAAGAGTGAAGTTATTATTAAAGGCAGTTGAGCACTTAAGTCTTGTGGTTAAAGGAAATTTAGATAATTCAGAACCATTATTTGTAGTTGGAGGATTATGTGATAGAAAGACTCACTATTTTGAAAATGTTATCAGAGTAAAAGAAGATAATTTAATAATTTCAGAAGACTTACTAGAAAAAGTAAGTGAAGGTTATTCAACAGGATTATTAAAAGGGAATACTTTTATTAATGAAGATGAAATTATTGAAAAATTAAATCCAAAATCAATATCAAAATTCTTTAAAGATTTATGTGAAGAAGTTGATAAATATTATGGTGTATAAAAGTTTTATCAAAAGAAAGGGGGTAAGTTAAATGAAGGCTATAAGAATAGTTTTAACACAATCTAGTGCTAATTACAGAAGAGAAGAAACTTCAACGAATAAAATGACTTATCCATTACCACCACCTTCAACTATTATAGGAGCTTTACACAATGCTTGTGGTTATAAGGAATATCATGAAATGGACATAAGTATTCAAGGGAAATATGAGTCTATGCATAGAGAACCATATACAGATTATTGTTTTTTAAATTCTACAATGGATGATAGAGGAATATTAGTAAAAATGAGGAACCCTTCAATGTTATCTACTGGCTTTGAAAAAGTAGCAGCAGCTAAAAAAAGTAAAGGAAATAGTTTTAAAAACAATACTACTATTCAAGTTTATAATGAAGAATTAATTGAAGAGTATAGAAACTTAAAAAATTTAAAAGATGATATAGACAAATTTAAAAAAGAACGAATAAAAAAAGTTATTGAATTAATAAAAAAGAGAAAAAAATCTATAGCTAGTAAAAAGAAAAAAATTGATAATACATCTTTAGAATACACAAAACTGGTTAATAGGGAAAAGCAAATAAAAAATCTTGAGAAAAACATAAAAGAAAAGCTTAAGGATTATGAGGAAAATAATTATACAAAAAAGATTTCTCAATATAGATCTCTTACTACTTCAATAAAATATTATGAAATATTAAATAATGTTTATTTGGTCATTCATGTAAAAAGTGATGATAAAACAATGAGGGATATATTAGAAAATGGATACAGGATTAAGTCTATTGGAAGAAGTGAAGATTTTGTAGATATAAAAGAAATTAAATTAGTAGACTTATTTGATGATGATTCTTGTGAAATTGAAAGCAAATATTCTGCATATATTAATTATGAAGATATAAGAAATGAAAAAATAATTTCAGTAAATAATCAAAAAAATAATAGTGAAATCTCAGGAACTAAATATTATTTAACTAAAAATTATGATGTTGAAAAAGCTAAAAAAGGAGTAAGAGAATTTAAAAGAGTAAAGTCAGTTTATACATCCTTATATTCTATTGAAGAAACTAGCGAAAATGTATATATAGATAAAGAAGATGAGAAAAATTATATTGTAAACTTTTTATAATGTGATGGGAATGTTGCATCAAGAGATATTAATACAATATGCAGTACTCTATTAAGTATATATTACAATGTTTATTGTTATAAAATTTCCTTATGCAACAGCTCCATTAAAATAGGAGGGATAATTATGGATATTAAAAATTATATGGCAAAAAATAATCCTAAGAAAAGTCTTGAAGAACATACAAATGATTTATTATCCTCATTAGAAATAATGAATGATTTAGGCTATATAAGAGATCAAGAGATATATAATCTAGTAAAGAAAGCTTGTTATTATCATGATTTTGGAAAAGTAAATGATGAATTTCAAAAAAGGGTAAAAAGTGAAAAAAAATTAAAATTTAATAAAGAAAAAGAAGTTTTTCATAATATACTTTCTTTATATTTTATAAATTCAGAAGATTTTGAAGATAAAGAAGATTATTATAGAATATGCCATGCTGTTTTAAATCATCATAATTATTGTGAAGATCCTATTTTGTATATTAGAGAAAACAAACAATTAATACAAAGTACATTAGAAAAATTTCCTACATTTAAAGTAAAGCAATCTCAACTTAATAAGATTTCAAGAAAAAAAGATGATGCAAAAGCTATATTAATTAAAGGATATTTACATAAGTGCGATTATAGTGCAAGTGCTTCTTATGTAGTTGAATATAAAAATAACTTTTTAAAAATAGCTATGAACAATTTATTATCTAGTTGGAAAAAAAATAATAGTGAAGCTAAATGGAATAAACTGCAAGAGTTTTGTTTAGAAAATCAAAATAATAATATAATAGCTGTTGCACAAACTGGAATGGGAAAAACAGAAGGTGGATTATTATGGTTTGGAAACAGTAAAGGATATTTTGTTTTACCAATAAGAACAGCTATAAATGCAATTTATGATAGAGTAAGAATAAATATATTGAGTAATGAAAATATAACAGAGCGAGTTTCTATCTTACATTCTAGTGCTTTAGAATATTACAATAAAAATATAGATGACCAAAATTTGGATATATTTGAGTACAATAAAAGAGGAAAACAATTATCTATGCCATTAACAATATCAACAATGGATCAATTATTTGATTTTGTTCTTAAGTATCAAGGATATGAATTAAAGTTAACTACTTTTTCTTATTCTAAAATAGTAATTGATGAAATTCAAATGTATGGGCCAGATCTTTTAGCATATTTAATTTATGGAATAAAAACCATTAATAAATTTGGAGGAAAAATTGCAATACTAACAGCAACATTGCCACCTTTTATAAAGGATATGTTAACAGAAATTCCATTTAAGTATGGCAAATTTACTAATGATGTTATAAGGCATAATATTAAGGTGAAGAATGAATTTATTAATTCAAAAGATATAATTAATAAATATAAAGATAACAAAAAGAATAAAAAAGGTAATAAAATTCTAGTTATATGCAATACAATAAAAAAAGCGCAAGAATTATATGATGAAATATATTTAAATTTAGATGAAGGAGATAGGGAAAACTTAAATATACTTCATAGTAGGTTTATAAAAAAAGATAGAAGTGAGAAAGAATTAAAGATTTTAGCATGTGGACAAACTTATAATAAAGACAAAGAAATAGATATTCAAAATAGCATTTGGATATCAACTTCTATAGTTGAAGCAAGTTTAGACATTGATTTTGATAATATATTTACAGAATTGCAAGAATTAAATTCATTATTTCAAAGATTAGGAAGATGCAATAGAAAAGGAGTAAAGAAAGTAGAAGAACCAAATAGTTTTATATATACTCAAATAGAAGGAATAAAACTTGGTAGTACAGGTTTTATAGATGAAACATTATTCAATTTATCTAAAAAAGCTTTAGAAAATGTTAGTGGAAAAATAACAGAAAAGAAAAAGATAGAGTTAATTGAAGAATGGTTAACAACAGATAATTTAAAAGATAGTGATTATATGAGGGAATATAGAGAAATATTTGATTTTATAGAAAACATACCACCATATTCTATAGAAAAAAATAAAATTAAATTAAGAAATATACTTTCAGTTGATGTTATACCTTTACCAGTATATGAAGCGAATAAAAAAGTTATAGAAGAAGCTAATAAAAAATTAAAAGAAAATAATTTAACTAGTGAAGAAAGAATAAGATTAACAGAAATAATTAAAGATTATGTAGTATCCATTCCTTTATATCAAAAATGTGAAAAAGATAAAGAAATTAAGCTAAATAGATATGAATTTATACCTATTGTTAAATGTATTTATGACAAAAAAGGAATTACATTTTCAAAAAAAGATAATAAAAAGGTGGAATTTTTATGATTGATATAGAAGATGATGAAATTAAGATAACAGGAATTCATATATATTATTATACTGTATGTAAAAGAAAATTATGGCTTTTTCATCATAACATACAATTAGAACAAGAAAACGAAGATGTTAAAATTGGTAAGGTTATTGATGAATCAACTTATTTTAGAGATAATAAACATATTAATATTGATAATGTAATTAATATTGATTTTATAAGGTCTTCAAAGGTTATTCATGAAGTTAAAAAAAGTAGGAGTATTGAAGAGGCAAGTATTCTTCAAGTAAAATATTATTTATTCTATCTTTATAAAAAAGGAGTAAGGGAAGTAAAGGGAAAAATAGATTATCCATTATTAAAGCAAACCATAAATGTGGAATTGACAGAAGATGATATAAAAGAAATTACTGAAATGATAAAAAATATAAAAGAAATAGTTCTATTAAAGTCACCCCCTTGTTTTAAAAAACAAAAAATATGTAAAAAATGTGCCTATTATGAATTGTGCTTTATTTAAGGAGGGGAACGTATGAAAAGAAGTTTTTTTATTTATAATAATGGAGAATTAAAAAGAAAGGATAATACCTTGACATTTATAGATGAAAATTTAGAAAAGAGAGATATTCCAATTGAAAATATTAATGATTTAAATATAATGTCTGAGTTATCATTTAATACAAAAATGATAAATTATATTTCACAATATGGAATCACTTTACATTTTTTTAATTATTATAGTTTTTATACAGGAAGTTATTATCCAAAAGAAAAACTTGTTTCAGGAGAATTGTTAGTAAAACAGGTAGAAAATTATTCTGATTTGGAGAAAAGATTAATTATAGCAAAGGCATTTGTAGAAGGAGCTGCTAGTAATATATATAGAAACATAAGATATTATAATGGAAGAGGAAAAAATTTAGATGAATATTTGTTAAAAATAAAAAGCATCTCTAAAAATATAGAAAATAGTAAAAGTATAAATGAATTAATGGGATATGAAGGAAATATAAGAAAAACATATTATAATGCATGGAATATAATAATAAATGAAGATATTAATTTTACAAAAAGAGTAAAACATCCTCCAGATAATATGATTAATACATTAATATCTTTTGTTAATTCTTTAATTTATACACGTGTATTAAGCGAAATTTATAAAACGCAATTAAATCCAACAATAAGTTATCTTCATGAAGCAGGAACTAGAAGATTTTCATTAGCATTAGATATATCAGAAATATTTAAACCTATATTAGGAGATAGATTAATTTTTTCTTTACTAAATAAAAAACAAATCAATGAAAAGAGTTTCACAAAAAATTTAAATTATTTGCATTTAACAAAAAATGCTTCAAAGCTAATAGTATCAGAATTAGATGAAAAATTAAATCAAACTATAAAATGTAAAGAATTAAACAAAAATGTTTCATATCAATATTTAATGAGATTAGAATGTTATAAACTAGTTAAACATTTATTAGGTGAAAAGAAATATGAGCCTTTTAAAATGAATTGGTAGGTGAAAAAATGTATATAATTTTAGTTTATGATATAAGAGTAGATGAGAAAGGACAAAAAATTTTAAATAAGGTGTTTAAGGTTTGCAAAAGATACTTGTGTCATATTCAAAGTTCAGTATTTGAAGGAGAATTATCTGAAGGACAAATAGTAAAGTTAAAATCTGAAATAGACAAACTAATAAGGAAAAATTGTGACTCAGTAATAATATTTAAGAGCAGAAATAAAAAATGGTTACACAAAGAATTCTGGGGAATGGAAGACAATAAAGTTAGCAATTTTTTATGATATTTTGTCTATGTGTGGTAATGTAGAATTAATGGGAGATAGACAAATGACAATATATCTTGTTTTAATGTATTTGTAATATAAAATAATAAGATTATTTTTATAAAAAAATTATATAGAATAATATATAGACAAATTTATAATAAGCAAATGAGATATAATCTATGTTATAATTAAACGGATATTAGTAGCTCCATATTGGAATTTAAATCAAGAAATAAAACTAAAAGATTATCTTAATGAATGGATATTAGTAGCTCCATATTGGAATTTAAATTGGTCTTAGCGTAGATGGAATTGTAGGATACAATACATATTAGTAGCTCCATATTGGAATTTAAATATAGGTGTATTAAGGTCGAATGGCTCCGTTACACTAATATTAGTAGCTCCATATTGGAATTTAAATAAATTTCCAAAAAATCTAAATGTTATACTATTCATATATATTAGTAGCTCCATATTGGAATTTAAATTTCAAATTCTAAGGCTGTTTCTAACTGTTCGATGTAAATATTAGTAGCTCCATATTGGAATTTAAATATGCAATAAAGTAATCACTTTAATTGGAATTTGCTCATATTAGTAGCTCCATATTGGAATTTAAATCTTAAATAAAGCACCTCTTCGGTGTCGACATCTTTATATATTAGTAGCTCCATATTGGAATTTAAATTTTAAAAGTTGACAAATTTCAAAATACTTGCCTGGATAATATTAGTAGCTCCATATTGGAATTTAAATATGTATATGTTGAATATGATGAGTTTTTGCTTAAAAAATATTAGTAGCTCCATATTGGAATTTAAATTATTTTTTATGTTTTTAACATTATTTTGTCCTTCATCATATTAGTAGCTCCATATTGGAATTTAAATTGTTAAAATCGATGAAGCAATAGATGATTTTATGGAATATTAGTAGCTCCATATTGGAATTTAAATATGGCTAACCCCTCATCAATTGTATTTGAACCTATAATATTAGTAGCTCCATATTGGAATTTAAATTTTAGTAAGAGTAATGATGCATGTGTGTGTCTTAGATATTAGTAGCTCCATATTGGAATTTAAATAGATAAGCTTCTAGTTTTATAATTTTTTCTCTTAAAGATATTAGTAGCTCCATATTGGAATTTAAATACCTTAAACGCAGAATAAAAAACACTAACATAAGTGCATATTAGTAGCTCCATATTGGAATTTAAATTTTAGCTACATTTTTAGTATCTTGAGAATACTTAAACATATTAGTAGCTCCATATTGGAATTTAAATTAAAATTCAAAAATATTAGTGAGAAAATAGCTTTTAATATATTAGTAGCTCCATATTGGAATTTAAATGACCTTGAATGTTAAGTAATTTTATTCCTTACATCATATTAGTAGCTCCATATTGGAATTTAAATCTCATTCATATTGCCAGTAACGCCAATAGTCCAAACATATTAGTAGCTCCATATTGGAATTTAAATAATCTTAGAACTCCACGTGTTACTGTTCAGCTTCGTATATTAGTAGCTCCATATTGGAATTTAAATAAATCAAGCGTCATCAAGTGTTTAAATAATTTTGCAATATTAGTAGCTCCATATTGGAATTTAAATGTTGTTCTTTCTGGACAATTAGGCAGTCAAGTTTAATATTAGTAGCTCCATATTGGAATTTAAATCAGATTGACAATAGTAGAGCATTGCCACTAATAAAATATTAGTAGCTCCATATTGGAATTTAAATATCTATAGCAGTAGGATATTGACCTTTCTCTACAGCATATTAGTAGCTCCATATTGGAATTTAAATTCATGAGTTGCTACTTTGTTTTTTATATCTTTTGTAATATTAGTAGCTCCATATTGGAATTTAAATTATTATAAACTGCATTCGATACAAATGCTGTTGCAGATATTAGTAGCTCCATATTGGAATTTAAATATTATTTCATATAAATCTTTATAGGTTTCTTTACTTATATTAGTAGCTCCATATTGGAATTTAAATTAATTTGAAATTTGATGGAAGCTTTATATTGAATTGGATATTAGTAGCTCCATATTGGAATTTAAATGTTGGACTATTAGAAGTAAGTGATGATATATTACCAATATTAGTAGCTCCATATTGGAATTTAAATTCAAAATATAAATGAAAAGTATAGGTTAAAGGCGTAAATATTAGTAGCTCCATATTGGAATTTAAATTATTTAACAATATAAAGCTACTGCAGGACTGCTATGAATATTAGTAGCTCCATATTGGAATTTAAATTCTTTATCTGCCTTTTAAGTTTTCCTGTTGTCCTAGATATTAGTAGCTCCATATTGGAATTTAAATACTAATCAATATATAGTGTTTGCTTATGATAGTACGATATTAGTAGCTCCATATTGGAATTTAAATCTATTTAATATAGAAGTACCATCGGTTAAAATTTGTATATTAGTAGCTCCATATTGGAATTTAAATTAAATTGGTAAATTAGAATATACATTAAACCCTTTTTATATTAGTAGCTCCATATTGGAATTTAAATCTAATATGAAAGGAGAAATAAAAATGAAGAAATCCGTATATTAGTAGCTCCATATTGGAATTTAAATGTTGCAATCGCAGTAAGTTTTAATTGAGTTCCTTCAAATATTAGTAGCTCCATATTGGAATTTAAATATAGAGGAAAATCTTCGGTAACTTTTATGGAAGATTATATTAGTAGCTCCATATTGGAATTTAAATCGTGTAGTCATATGGGAAAATGTAAAGAATGTTCTAAATATTAGTAGCTCCATATTGGAATTTAAATACAATACCATCTGCTAATAAGCCTCTTGATTTTTGAAAATATTAGTAGCTCCATATTGGAATTTAAATGGTACAATTCAAGGTGGTATTAACACAATGCAAAAATATTAGTAGCTCCATATTGGAATTTAAATAAGGAGTAAGACAAGTTCTTACTCTTTTTCAATTAAGATATTAGTAGCTCCATATTGGAATTTAAATGAATTTAAGATTGAAGTGCCATCAGTTAAAATTTGAGATATTAGTAGCTCCATATTGGAATTTAAATTTGTTTTAGCCAAAAAAGTACCCTCTAACCAGCTTAATATTAGTAGCTCCATATTGGAATTTAAATCTGTTTAAAATTGAAGTGCCGTCAGTAAGAATTTGTATATTAGTAGCTCCATATTGGAATTTAAATGTACGTCACCCGACTATTGGAATAAAATTCTACAAAATATTAGTAGCTCCATATTGGAATTTAAATGAACTTGTCTTTTTTGATGGTGGAGAGAAGGTTCTAAATATTAGTAGCTCCATATTGGAATTTAAATCTTCTTGGAACACATTTTAAGTATTCGTTAGGTAACATATTAGTAGCTCCATATTGGAATTTAAATATTGCAGAAAAGTCATAAACACCATTTTGAAAAGGAATATTAGTAGCTCCATATTGGAATTTAAATGTTTCAGTTGCAGAGAATGAAACAAATTCAATGGTAAATATTAGTAGTTCCATATTGGAATTTAAATGAAAAAACCTTTGGAGTAGAGTATTTAATTAATTCATATTAGTAGCTCCATATTGGAATTTAAATGTAGATTATAAAACACAATTTGTAATAAATTTAAGATTATATTAGTAGCTCCATATTGGAATTTAAATTATAAATCAAAAATCATTAAAAAGAACGATATATTACATATTAGTAGCTCCATATTGGAATTTAAATAAGGGTCTTTACTATAATTACTATTGGAATCATTGGCATATTAGTAGCTCCATATTGGAATTTAAATACTGTATTAGGGATTTTAACTCTGTCTACTCGATAGCATATTAGTAGCTCCATATTGGAATTTAAATGTTTCAGTTGCAGAAAATGAAACAAATTCATTAGTAATATTAGTAGCTCCATATTGGAATTTAAATGTAATATTATCTATTGTTTTTGCTGTTTTATTTATATATTAGTAGCTCCATATTGGAATTTAAATAAGAAAATTTATTCGCAACTTAAATTGCATACTGATATATTAGTAGCTCCATATTGGAATTTAAATTCAATTTCTTTCTTCATCTGAGCATAAAGGCAACTAATATTAGTAGCTCCATATTGGAATTTAAATAAGACAGTATCTAAGATTGGCTTCATTTCTTCGCTTATATTAGTAGCTCCATATTGGAATTTAAATGTATTTACAATATTTGAGAATACTCCAATCATTGCTGATATTAGTAGCTCCATATTGGAATTTAAATTTTTTAACACACCTGTTGCTTCATCAAAAATAACTAATATTAGTAGCTCCATATTGGAATTTAAATACTTGAGAAAACAGGAGCTACATTAACTGCTTTTGGATATTAGTAGCTCCATATTGGAATTTAAATAGGCGTAACTATCGTATAATCCTCTAATATAGTCACATATTAGTAGCTCCATATTGGAATTTAAATCTTGTAGAAGGCGTTGCAGTTAAAGTATGTGTTCCTATATTAGTAGCTCCATATTGGAATTTAAATAACCCCTTATAAGTGCATTTAAAAATTTAACTATAAATATTAGTAGCTCCATATTGGAATTTAAATCTTGCTGAACTTGAAAAGTTGTTTGTTATTTTTGATGATATTAGTAGCTCCATATTGGAATTTAAATAATTTAATTTTAAGGCGTTTAATTGCCTTTCTAAGATATTAGTAGCTCCATATTGGAATTTAAATCTGTATGTACAGTCAATATCATGTATTTTTGAATTGAATATTAGTAGCTCCATATTGGAATTTAAATAAATACCTTGTTTCTATGTTACTATGCCCCATTATTATATTAGTAGCTCCATATTGGAATTTAAATAAAATATATATATCTTTACGCCTTAGAAGTCGCATTATATTAGTAGCTCCATATTGGAATTTAAATATAATATATAGTTATGTAGGGTGTTTCTGTGCGAAGATATTAGTAGCTCCATATTGGAATTTAAATAAGTGTCAAGTGAAGAAACTTGGAGTAGTCAAAAGAATATTAGTAGCTCCATATTGGAATTTAAATGGAAATATGACAGGTGAACAAATAGCACAAAATTATATATTAGTAGCTCCATATTGGAATTTAAATTTAGATAACAGAAAACTGTTTGCTACAATAGCAGAAATATTAGTAGCTCCATATTGGAATTTAAATTGACTTTGTCGCCCCCTTGTATAACAATTAGCAAGTAGATATTAGTAGCTCCATATTGGAATTTAAATTTAAAATATATCTCTACGTCTATACAAGGCATACAATATATTAGTAGCTCCATATTGGAATTTAAATAGAAAATTAATTGTAGAAGTTATGAAAGTTTGTGCATATTAGTAGCTCCATATTGGAATTTAAATAAATGTTTGGCGTAAGAGTAGAAGATTTAACAACACATATTAGTAGCTCCATATTGGAATTTAAATCTTTTTGTTCAGATTCAAAAGTGGTATGGAGCAAACATATTAGTAGCTCCATATTGGAATTTAAATCTATAACCAAGAACAATTGCTTCTTGCTCCATACAATATTAGTAGCTCCATATTGGAATTTAAATAGCTTTTTCCCAAGATAAGTTACTATCTTGATTTTTACATATTAGTAGCTCCATATTGGAATTTAAATTCGTTTAATAACTTAGCCTTTCCGACAAGCTACAAGATATTAGTAGCTCCATATTGGAATTTAAATATTCAGAATATCAGTATGAATACTATGAAAGTATGAAAATATTAGTAGCTCCATATTGGAATTTAAATATCATAAACACTACTAAATGATAAATTAGAAGTACAATATTAGTAGCTCCATATTGGAATTTAAATAGATATAGACTTACAATTGATGAAATATTAGAATGTGCATATTAGTAGCTCCATATTGGAATTTAAATCCTTTAAAGATAAATAAATTAATTTATTTACTCAAAAATATTAGTAGCTCCATATTGGAATTTAAATGACGGAATTTTTGGAGTACAAACAAAACTTCATGTAAATATTAGTAGCTCCATATTGGAATTTAAATACAGCTACAGGAAAAATTTAAAATAGTCTTAGATAATATTAGTAGCTCCATATTGGAATTTAAATAAAGTTAATAGATGGGAAACTGAAAGA
>OLNP01001528.1_pt1 | contig 19408 bp, 24 predicted proteins | sample 1671951 | NCBI WGS metagenome assembly OLNP01 (sample SAMEA3136629, study PRJEB25190) | human gut metagenome | biome: human gut; feature: human-associated habitat; material: faeces | place: Austria | collected 2013
CCGCGTAAATACTGCCCCCCCCCCCCAAAAAAAATTTTTAAATCAGATTTATCACACACCACCTGATGATTTCTTCCCTGCACCTATATTTTTTGTACTATTTTTACGTTTCCGGTATATTGAAAAAAAAAAGAACATATGCTATACTGGCCATAGAAAAGAAATTACGGTCCAATTGGACACACAAAGAAAACCCCAGAGGCGGCCACCTCTGGGGTTTTCCGCATCACAAGGATGCTAAAACAGGCTGGTTGTCTTTAGTGATCTCCGTCCAGCCATTTGCAGATAAAGTAACTGACAATACCCGCCACGACGGAGAGAATAAAAGAAATTACAAGATCCAATTGACACACCTCCTCTCTGTTGCCAGATTGGAGAAGACAACGCATGCATTATATCATAAATCATCATGCTTCGACAATCTTTTACGCTCTTCGCCCTATATTATCATGCGGAATTTAATTCCGGACCATATCATTCATCAGTACTTCCAACAAATCTTTTCTCAGAATCATCAACTGCTGATTTTCCTTTTGTGCCTGCATTTCTATCTTAAGCAGTGTCTTCGCTGCCCTAGCAAATTTGAAAAGGTTATCCTTTGACAGCGCAGGCACTTTTATTGAATAAACAGCCTCTTTCGTCAAACTTGGAATCGCCGATCCGGTATTTCTCTTCCATAAGTTATAATTCTGCAGCATATAATACAGATAAATAGCGGCATTCGGCACCAGTTCTTTGGCATAAAAAACGGTATCTGAAGCCCAAAATGGCCCAGTGGCATATTGTATATGATTTAAGCTGCCCTTTCTTGGAATAATCAGAGCCGGGCCAGCTGACATATACCGATCCACATATTTTATAATGCAGCCTGAAGCATAGACCGGATAAGCCCCTACTTCGCTGCACCCACACGTTTTCCCATTTATCAGCTGAATAAGATCTCCCACTTTCCCATTTTTAGAATCCAAACTGGACCAATATCTGCATAAATCTTCTGCTGTTTCATGAACTTCTCTGATAATCCGGAAATTATTTAAAATCTTTTTTTCAACCGGAGCCAGCTTTTCTGCAATCTGCTTCTGCACAGCTATATCTGGTATAGAAACTTCAAAATTTTTCAAATCCTGTACACATATGTGGCCCGGCATACCTGAAACCAGCGTTTTAAGTCGTTTTTGAACCACCGGATGCATCAGATAATATCTCAAAAACTCCGGAAGCAGCTTTTTTCTGTCGCATTTGACGATACCCACACTTCTTGAAAAAATAAAATCCGGCTGAGAATCAAGAATCTGTAGCTTTCCGATTGTCCCACATGTCGCTATAACGACATCCCCGCATTCAAGTTGCAGTCTTTTCTGAATTTTCAAAAAATCCTGATCAGAAATACGCCTGTCCGTTTCTTTTATCATAATACCTGCCTCTGTGATATTCTGATTGTTCAGCATATAATATCTGCCATTTATATCTTCTTCACACGATCTGTGCTCCCCATCCGTGATCTGCAGACAAAAATCCTGTAATTTACTCATCCTGTAACTCCTTAAACAGCCTTTTGATATCATTCTCAAGCTGGTGTCCTTCTAAAAACAATGCCTCTAACCGCTTCTGGTGCCCATCAATCTTATCCAAAAGAGTTTCATAATCCACCTTATCCAGTTCATCGTGCCATTCAAAGTACCTTCCTGCAGAAAAGATGTATGCATTTTCAGAAATCTCCTGATAAGACACGACCACAGAGAAGTCTTTTACCTGTTTTTTTAATGTAAATGCCTCAACAATTGCGTCTTCTTCCTGATCTGAAAAAATCCTTCTTTTATGGCCACTCACTTTAATCATCTCTCCCATACCAGAAGCATCTATCAATACCACATCGTCACTCTCCTGTGATTTATCAATAAAGATAACCGCAACATTTATCCCTGTATTTGAAAACAGATAAGATGGCATCAAAATTGCACCTGAAAGCAACTTCTGCTCAATCAAATGCTCCCTAATCCGCTTCTCAATGCCCATTTTTGCTGTCAAAAAACCTGACGGTATGACCACTGCAGCTTTTCCATCCGGTTTTAGACTGTATAACACATGCTGCAGAAACATGACATATGCAGCCATCCCGCTTTTTTTCTTCGCCGGGACCTTCGGAATGCCTGCAAAGAAACGTTCAGTCTCTGACCATTGCTCGGATATCCGATCCCGAACCGATGAAAAATCTATTTTAAACGGCGGATTCGCCACAATATAATCAAACTGTTTCAAGTCCCCTGATCCATCCGCCTCTTTCTCATAAAATCCCGGATTTAATAATGTATCTGCCTGTACTACACGCTTAAGATGTCTCATCATGCCATTAAATATCATGTTCATCCGCAGCATACGCGAGGATTTCACCGAAATGTCCTGGGCATAAACCATAGGATCCACATCTTTTTTCTGCAGCTCATTGGCCAACTGCAGAAGCAGTGTTCCTGTTCCTGCCGCCGGGTCATAAATCTCAACTTCTTTTGACATAGTTCCCATTCCGGCCAGGCACCGGCCGATCATCTTTGCCGCCGCATGAGGTGTGTAATATTCCGCATAAACCCCTGATGCCACATTGTATTTGCCAATCAGATGTTCAAAAATGCTGCTGTAACCATCAAATGCATAACCGGATGCCTTAATCTCATCAAAATCCAATATCTCTGCAGATATCGTTTCAATCACCTGTCTCATAAACGGATTTTTCTGATCTTTCGGAATGATAGTTACGATATCATCAAAAAGCATATCTTTGCTTCCGCCTGCAGATACGATCTGCCATCCCTTCTTTTTAGCAGCTTCAGATATGTGAACCAAAGCCCGCTGAACACGCTCGGCAAAATCATCCTCCATCAAATGTTCCAATAAAGCCTGAATCGTATCCTCACATTCAAAAACAAGTTCTTCCGGACGTCTTTTACAAAAACACTCCATCCACTCACAATCCATCTTAAGAATCAGATCATCTTTATCTGCAGTAATCCGATTCAAATTGGTCATGCATCTATCATTTAAAAATTTATATAAAAACAGATTCGTAATGATCAGCTCTTCTGAAGCCTGATTAGCCAACCCATAAGAAGCACAGACCGCCTGCAGATCATCAGCTATCCTCTTTATCTTCTCTTCCAAAGTATCTATTAAATCCATGTTTTTGTCTCCTTCAATATCTCCAGACTGTCATCAATACCATTCCAACAATGCCAGTCCGGTATGCCATTATCTATTACGCTTAAAAATCCTGCAGACCATTGATTCTACTGGCATTTTCCCTCTATATCATACTATATAATAAGCACGCGATAAACTCATTGTCATGATACACATCTTAAAGCAATTTACGAAGCAGCTCTTCATATCTTTCATCATCATTTTGACATAAAACCGGCGCATGCTCTCTGCATGCAGATTCAAAGTTCTTTTTTGCATTGTACCGGCTCTGCCTCGTCTGAAACGGCAGAATGTTCAGCATTTCTGTCAGATTTTTAATATCCAATACCACCGGCAGCTTTTTATCGATTTCCATGCTGCAGATCTCAAGCAGCGTGTTTCTTACCCACGTCCGGCTAGCCGGTTTATAGTTTTTCTTAAGCAGCTTCTTGATCAGCTTTTTCTCCTTCACTTTAAAAGCTTCATAAGGACTGGCAAGATTCTGAACCACAAAGTCATCCAAGTACTTTTGAATGGCTGCATCATCAATATCCTTTACTCGATTACTCCCAAGTGCCTTTTTGATCTTATCCGCACAGTTTAAAGTAATTTCAAACCGAAGAAAGCTGCCATCCAGCTTAACATTATGTACATTTTTTAACTGCTCGCTCTTATCATAGATCTTGATCGTAATTCCCCTTTTTCCAGAAGACTTGTAATAGGTTTTGACCCGCCTTTCCTGCAATCCGGTATGATCTGCATCTTTTCTGTAGACATCATGCTCCCCGCCAAGCCTCAGTGTTCCGGGAAAAAGATACATCATCAGTGCCAGCGGTCGGTAATACACATCAAAAAGCTCATCCAGCCTGATCGTCTTGTTGATCTCCATTTTTTTGTATTTTGCCTCCGTAAAATCCAACACAATGCCATATTCTTCTTCCAAACACAGCGCTGCTTCCTGCAGCTGATCACGGCATTCGTCCGTTGTCATCCCATATAAATTATAACAGCCAAACCTGTCCGGAACAGACAGTTCCAAAATTCCGTATTCCATGCCATCCGGTGTGATCCCATAAGCAAAATAATCAAACGCGTCTGTCGCTTCAATACGGATTGAACTGAAGTAGCGATCATTTTCCGTCCTGCAGTATAACTTTACTCCCTGCTTGATCGTCACAATATTTCTTCTTACCAAATCCCTCATCTTATTAATGGCAGCAATCCGAAATCCATAAATTGTTACTTTATCCAAACGTGCCGGTGTGAGCATCAAAATTCCCCCATCCATATCTTTCAAAATAAGATGAAAGTTTTGACTCACACCGGCCGAAAATTTTTCTATCACACGCAATAATCATCAACACGAAAGGGGTTTTTACGATGATAAGCTTTCTTTTACTTAAAAAATACCACTTAATTCTTCGCCAACGCGGCACCGTCTTTGAACTGATTGAAAAAAATACCGGCAATACCGTCGGCGCCTTAGATTACAGCTGCCACTACGGCAAACACGGTGACGACTTTCCAACAATTAATCTTTTCATGATTTTTGACCGCAAATACAGAAACTGCGGCTTCGGCAAAGTTCTTATGAATTCCGCAAAGAAATATTTTCGTTCTCATGGCATTGATACCATTTATACTATCCCTCGTCCAGAAAAAACCGATGACGGATATTTAATCCCGATGGATGTCCTTATTGAAAGATACGTATCCTATGGATTCCATGATACGGGTGACAAATGCGACAGACTTTCAGTCTATGCATGCCCGCTTGCCAAGCGGAATTTAATTCCGTTTATTAAAAAATGAAATCATAGCCAATCTATCACCGATGCCAGATGGGTAGAAATCCCCATCCGAAGTATTCGGATAGGGATTTCGTAGGGAGCGAAAGCTCCCTTGTCATCCCGGTCAAAATTCATATGTAATATTGAATGGTGACAGGGATGACAGGGTTAGGCTTCGCCTGGGGCCTGCCCCAATGAGAACAAATAACCCCGTTGGGGCGAGGCATAAGCCGAAGGGGCAACTTGTTTGCCCTTATTTGTATAGGGCAAAACAAAAAAATTTAAACAACCAAAAGGGGGAATCAATTATGGCAGAAATTATCAAATACCAGGAAACTGCCGTCTTAAAGCATATCCGGCATAATTTGCGGGAACTTCCAGCCGGGAAAAAACATGGAAATGCATCTATCGATGCCCGTAAGAAATCATTAAACTACAGCCTGATCAATCGTGGAAAAACGGCCAATGAAATCAATCAGTACCGCAAAGAACTTGAAAAAGAGATTTTCCGTTACAATAGAAAAAATCTCGTCCATGCCATTGAAACAGTCATTCAAATGCCGGCCGACTGCCCAAAGGAACAAGAAGAGGCATTTTTTAAGGAATGCTATAACTATGTTGTCTCTAAGCTGCCAATGGGTGAAAAATGCGTCCTGATGGCAGAAGTGCATAGGGATGAACATAAATTTGTAAATGGTACAGACATTTCAAAATCACATATCCATATCTTGTACGTTCCGGCCGTCAAAGATACAAAACATGCCGATTTTGAATACAAAATGAACGCAGATGCTCTGACAAGAAAAAAAATATTGAAGAAATTCCATCCGGAACTGCAGGCCTTCCTTGATAAGAAAGGCATTACCGCAACTGTGTTTAGAAAAAGAAACAAATCCGGCAAAACAATCGGCCTGTCAGTGAAACAATTAAAGGAAATCACCGACAAAACAGGGATCACTTTTAATGACAGCCTAAATGTTGATCAGATTGTCGAACTTCTTGCTGCACATCCGGACATTCAGATTTATGACAAGAAACTGCAGCAAAAACTCCATTCGATCAGCCGCTCCAAAGAACCTTCACGGTCATGGGGAGACACCAGTACCTGGGGAACACCTTCAAAAAAGATCGATATAGATATCGAAAAATGAGGTTGAATTATGAATCAGTCAAAGAAAAAACACGAATTTTTAAATAATGTCATCTACGGCACATGCATTACCGGCATCGTCTGTATGATCTGCAAAATTGCTATTTATACAATACAAACTTATCTGCAGAAAGAAAATCCTTTTGTTTCAGGATGCATTTATCTTGGCAGCATTGCCATCACCATCTATACCTATATTTCTTACCTGATCAATAAAAAATATAAGACATTGACCGGAAGAAATTATAATGTTGATCATCATTTGTACAAACGTTCTTTTAAGCAGCTCGTCACATTTTTTCAGGATTCAGATCCCTATAAAATCAATGAAGCTGCACTTCCTAATGAAGACTGGAAGACTGCAGAGGGTATTATCCTTGGAAAATCCGGCGGTCATCTGATCAAACGTGAATCTTCCGGCGTTGGAAATCTGGCCCTTTTCTCACTGCCAGGCGGCGGTAAAACGACCAGTCAGATCATTCCGTCTGCACTGCGCTTTGATGGGTCCGTTCTGGCCATCGACATTAAAGGCGATATCCTACATTATACAAAATCCAACCGGCCCATAAAAATCTTTGCACCTGAAAATCCAGCTATCAGCTGCCATTATAATCCTCTTGACGGCATCGACAAATTATCTATCTCTGACAGAAAAGTCTTCATTGAACAACTTGCATCCGTCATCATTCCGGAAGAACCCAACGGGAAATATTTTACAGACGGCGGCCGAGACTTTTTCTGCGGCATTTCCCTGTTTCTCCTTGCTGCAGATATCCAAACAGCCTTTCCAAAGATCCTAAAACAAATCCTTCAAGGTAACGCTTTTGACTGGGTCAAAGAAATCATAGCCGGAGACTGTGACGAGGCCAAAGAATACCTGGCCTCTTATATGGGTTCCAATGAAAAAAACGTTGCCGGATGCTACAACATGCTCTGTAAATGCATCAGACCATTTAATTCCGGATCACTCGCACAACTTTTAAATGCATCCGGAGACTGTATCACACTCCAAACTCTTGAACAGGGATTTGATATTTACATCGAACTTCCGCAGGATAAAATCAATATTTACACCCCAATATCCACCATTATCATCCAAAGTTTCATGAGTGCATTTATGAAAAGACCTGACAAATCATCCGGAGAAAACAGACGCCCTATCCTCTTTCTCTTAGATGAATTCCCTCAGCTTCAATTTGATTTCAGTACACTTTCAGCTGGTCTTTCAACCCTCAGAAGTAAAGGCGTCACCCTCTTTTTAGCCCAACAAAGCATTGCCCAACTTGAAAAACGATATGGTGAAACCGGATGCCGTGAAATCATTGATACCTGTGCTTATATCTCCGTTATGTCTGCACAGGATCCAAAAAGCAGAAGATTTTTTCAGGAATTAATCGGAACAAAGAAGATCTTAAAAATCAATCAGACTCAAAATGAGACAGGAACTTCCTCTAAATCCATTCAGGAAGCCAGAGAATACATCTTCCAACCAGAAGATTTCGGCAACCTCAATGACAAAGTTATTATCATTGCCAACGGCAAATATATCATGGCCGATAAAACCTATTGTTTCAAATGATCAATCATCATAAACGACCAAAGTTCCTCTTATTCATGTTATTTAATGGTTAATTACATGTTATTTAATAGTAAAAAACTAAAAGCCGTTGCAAACCTACCAAGAATTTTCAAAAAGTGCTTGACGATTCGATGCACCCAATATAGGCTGAAAATGTTTAAGGACAACGGCTTTTGGGCAGAATTTCCCTGCAAATACAAGAAGAATGTCTGCCGAAATACAGGCCGCATAATGCCTTAAGGTATCCGTATTTCCTATCATCTGACTCCAAAAGCAATCGCTTTTGAGACACTTTCTACACGCGTCATACGCCTCTCTACGTGCCTGATCCTTTCGAACCTATCTGTGTCTTCCCTCTGCCCTTATACCAATCTGCAGAACGTGTTATGCCCCCGCGGGATAGTTTTAACCATGCAGCTGAGTGCTGTTTAGGCTTATTGAGGCCATTCTTCCGCCTTTAGCCCCTGACGTTACATCTGCAGGATGATATTGGTCTGCAGACGGCCGAATGCATTTTCTGAATGGGCTGCATCACACCACCACATTTTTATACTGGCGCGTCATCCAGATAGCGTATACATAAGAATAGTATGTTCCATATGTACCGCCCTCTCTCCGTCACCCGAAAGCCGGTACCAGCTGTGACATGAACTGGTTCATGGGCCAAAAAAAGACTGAGCACGGTATCTCCCATACTCAGTCCCTAATAATTTCATATCACGATGAAGATATATGTCAAATTTTTTTTAAATTTGTCTATATCTTCATATTGACACAATAGCTTCATATGCCCTATAATTAAACTGTAGGTTGAAGCTTGCCTGCATATGTTATGGGATGAGTTAAATGTTGAGTATGAGTACCTGTAACTAATGGATCCGCCAAAATCCAAAAAGCTTAATATTTTTTGTTTAAAAAAAGTGCTGCGCCAACAGCGCTTTTTTTATTTCTCAATTCTTTTAAATGTATTGTATCCTATATTCCCATTTTTTTCAACTGCATCCATGTAATTTTCGTGTTTTTTTCATATTTTTCTTGATTTATACGCATTTTTTTACTATAATTTAAATTAAAATAAATTAAAATAATTTATTTTAATTTATTTTAAATTATTTTAATGTAAAAAAGTCAGGAGGAATCTTATGGCTATTGTAATCAGCGTCGCAAATCAAAAGGGCGGCATCGGAAAAACAACCACTGCAACTTCCATTGCCACCATCCTATCTGACAAGGGGTATAAAACTCTTTTAATCGATTCCGATTTGCAGGGCAACAGTACTGATACCTATCGGGCCGCTTTTGAAGGTGTGGCAACACTGTATGACATCTTGTTGGAAGAACACCCGGCTGATATCAACGAAACCATCCAGCATACAGAAATGGGCGACATCATCGCTTCTGATCCATTGCTGCGTGAAGCCGACAGCAAGCTTTCTACTAAAGGGATTGCCGGATATAAAGTCCTAAAGAAAGCCCTCAGCAGCTTAAAGGGATACGATTTTGCCATCATTGATACAGCCCCTACGATCAACATGGTTTTAAGAAATGTGCTCACCGCATCGGATTATGTTTTAATACCGATCACTGCCGACCGGTATGGCTTCCAGGGACTGTATGAGTTGAATATTTCTATCAAAGATGCACAGGAACTCAATGAAAAGCTCAAAATAGCTGGCATCCTTTTGGTTCGCTACAACAGCCGAACCATTCTTGCAAGAGAAGTTAGGGAAACCCTTGTAGAAGAAGCTCACAGCATGGATACCGAATTATTTAAAACAACCATTCGTGAATGCAATAAGGTAAAAGAAGCTCAGACTGTCCAGTCTACACTTCTTAAATATGACAAATCATGTACAGCATCAAAGGACTATCTTACATTCGTTGATGAATTGCTGGAGGAGATCAGGTAAATGGCCAAAAACAGAGCAAGTTTTGGCGATGCAGCCTCAAAAGGACTTCGGGAATCATTTGGAGAAAAGACCCAGACTTCTTTCGAATTCCAAAAAGAGGAACCTCAGCAAAAGGCAGATTTCATACCAAAAACTGAACGCAAAGTCAAAAAAGAAGAAAGCTACTATCATTACCATCCAAGAACAGGCAACCGCGGAGGCTCATTGGGACGTCCAAGAGCCACTATTAAACGGACACAAATCAGCATTGGATGCACTGAAGACGAAAAAGAACTCTATAGAAAGGCCGCTACAGCTGACGGAAGGAAACTTCCTGATTTTGTCAATAAAGCGATCATGGAATACATAGCAAATCACGGCCTTGAACACTTACTTTAACTTATTTTACATTATTTTAAATTAAAATAATGTAAAATAATCCGAATATGGAGGTAAAACATGGAAGAAATCAAAGTTTCAGACGGAAACATCGGCGAATGCATAAAAATAATTCTTGTCAAAAAAAACATGAACATAGCAAGGCTTGCAGAATTAATGGGGGTAAGCAGCACAACCCTCTATTCCAAGTTTCAAAAAGATGTCTTCTCATTTAAGGATCTGGATAGGATATCAGACGTTTTAAACCTGTCTTATGACCTCACTTTCACAATCAAAGACTGATCACTTTTATCTGCAGAGCATGTACTCATTCTTCTGTTTCGCCAAAATAAGCCCGGCATTAAGCCAGGCTTATTTTGTCATCATCATCTTATTTATTTCTCTGCAGCCATCTTCATCTGCTTTCAAACCAATGAATATTTCAGATTATTTTACATTATTTTAAATTAAAATAATGTAAAATAATCCGTCTTTGACTGCTTTTTTACTCGACGCAGTCCTTTTTCCCCCACATACTCGTTTCAACAGCTTCTTATCTCGATATCCCATCAAACTCCCACATCATAACTCCGGATACACGATCCTGTTCCACATTTCATCTTATCAACCCTTATTTTCAATTATATTGGTGGTTACAACTTCACTAGTTCCATCTTTATGAATGAACATTGGTGCCAACCATCTCAAAACCAGTTTTCTTTCTGCTGTTCCATATTTTCCAATCCAATAACTATGCCAATGTCCCCTCCTTGAATGTGGCGTCTTCGGTGTCCCTGTTCCTCTGTTTTCTTCATTGAAAACATACCTGACCGCTGATGACGATTTCATTTTTCTGATAATATCTCCGGTCGTTTTTCCATAAATCCATTTCTGTACTTCCCTATATTTGTCTTTAATATCCTTTTTATTCTTTGGCTGCCTCAGAATCTTTTTCTGTTCCGGGTCTTCTTCTCGTTCACAATTTTGTGAACAGACATATAATACAAGCTGCATCATTTCAGCTGCCTGGCGTGTTTCCTTTTTTATATCTTCATCAGACAAATGCAATTCTCTCTTCATCTTTTCTGCATTCTCTTTATCAGAATCTCCGAACCCGAAGTCTGTTTTCAAATGAATATTGATAATTACTTTCCCCATCTCAGATTCACAAACTGGCCAAATCAATAAGGAATAGCAATCCCCATACATATCGTACCACGCAAAAAATCCATCGATATCCATTGTTGGTGTATTAAAAAAAACACATGGATAAGGTAAATTCATAAGCACATCTGATGGAATCTTCATTGTACTATCTGCTTGAGATCTCAATAGTTTCTCCATTTCCGAGTCAAATTCATAAATTTGTTTATGGATTCTCCACGCAGCTGCCAACATTAATAACTTGTACCAATGTCGTTTTTCACAAAACTCATCATATATCTCATCAAAACTCTCCTCCAGATCCATATCTCTTACATGATTCATCAGCGCTAACGCTGCTCCTTCAGACGAAATATAACATTTTTTACTCCATAATTCTCCTTTATTTTCCAGTGTCCGTAGTTTATCAATTTCCTCCCATTCAACCGGAATCACCGCTGCCACTTCATTAACAATTTCAAGGGGCGTACATTTTCTATTCTTATTTGACTTTTTCATAATACTTATTCTCCTATGTCCTGTAATATTTCATATCCGGAGATATCTACTGATATCCCCGGATATTTGTCTAAAAACCTGCTTATATGTAATCTATTTCATACGCTTTTTCATGATGTTGGTGAAAGTCTGTTCATCCATTATCTCTTCCAAACCAACATCCTTTGTTTCTCCTGTCATTAAATCAGTAATAGAGAATTTTGTAGCTTCACGTAATGCCTCGTACATTCGCTTAAAATCTCTGTTATCTTTATTTTCCACATTATTTTTCATGATTTTTTCCTTTCTAACCTTAAGTTTTTACTCTCTTCATCCCATCAGACATGTATTCAACATGTCTGATGGGATGAATTTGTTATGTAATTTACTCTTCAACTTCACCGAACAGCTCGATATATGTATCGGCATCCAAATGTTCTTCTGCCCATGCCTTAGCTTCCTCCACTGTCAACGGCATAATCGCGGACCCTCCTGTCCATGAGTTGTTTCCAACTTCTTCACAATACTTGCTCATAGCTCCACCTTCACCATACAGGAACAGTTCACCAGTTTTCTTCTTATACAGTTCTTCGCAAACATGATTGAAATCCCCCCAATTTGAGAACTCATATCCTCCACAATATTTAGCTGTTTCTGTGTTATACATTTTTCCGTTAATAATTTTCTTCATATGATTGGTTCTCCTTTTCTTTGTAAATGCTATTTTTATATTGTTTCTTATTGATCTCACTCTGATTTCTTAGAATTATGAATCCATTCATCGAGATCCGAATCTGTTAATGATTCCAGATAATCAATATCCAATTCATAGAAATCCGTCCTGTTATAAAATTTGCTTGTGTGATGCCAAGATGACCACTTCAAACACCACCGCTTCAGAAACGCCAATTTTACACGCTTCAATTTCTCTATATCACATTGCAACTGAAGATCTTCACATTCAACGGCTTCTTCTATAGCTTCTATAATGGCTCTCTTCGTCCATTTGCTTAATGGTTTTTCTCCGTCGTTATATGCATCTACAGCGTTATTGCTCATGCTATATCCATAGTATCCTGCCATGCCTTTCACTCCTATTCAATTGCTGTTCCGAAAAGCTTTTCATATGTATTCACATCCAAATGCTCTTCTGCCCATAATCTTGCTTCTTCTTTTGTTAATGGAATGATTGTCTCATTTCCACGCCATAACCTTGTGGCAACTTCTATCCTATATTTACTTAACGGTCCTCCTGTTGCATAAAGATAGAATTCACCTGTTGTTTTCTGATACAGCTTCTCAAGGAAGTGTTTGTAATCACGCCTATAAGAGTATTCATAGCTGCCATAACATGTTGCGGTCTCTGTGTTGTACAGCTTTCCACCAATTATTTTCTTCATGCGCTTTCCTTTCTGAGACATTTTATTGCCTCCATACGTCTCTGCTTGCCAATCCTCCCAGAAGATTGAACTTAATAGTTGCATCGCTGTCTCTCTGTTCTGGGCATTCTTGATCAGAGAATGAACTTTGAAACAGCATCTATATAAAACAAAAACGGCAGTCGGAACTCATATGCCTTTGTGGCCTATGAATTCTGCTCTGCCGTCTATGCGTTCTGGCGAATCACTTTATTCAATTGTTCTCTTATTCTTCAAAGGAAATGTTTTCCAGCCTCAATGTACCATCTGTGTTTGCTGTAATTTGCGTTTTATAACCTTTTACCTCAATAATAACGACTCTTGAATCTTCACTGACATCACAAACTCTCTTCTTTGCTCCATTTCTCCACGCTCTCATTACTGTTATCCTCCTTAAAATATCAATATTTCTTAATACTTGCACTATAACTATAACCCCATATTTCAATGCCCAATTTTTTTGGATTTTTCCATACAGTTTCTCATCAACTTCTAATCTTTACCATCTTCTGTTAATACTTATATCAATTCTCACTTGTACAGCAAGCGAATGTCATCTAAAATAATATCTATATATATTTACCAAAGGAGTATCTAATTATTATGTCTTCACCAATACTATCCAAAAAAGCCTTATCCAAAATATTAAAAAACCAATTAGAAATATATAACGCAAAGCACCCAGACGATATAATGTCATATGTTATCCTATTTGATAGGATTACTTCTTTCCGCTTCAAACACCCTATTCGTTATTCATGTCTTGGTTATGCTTTTGATAATGAAATAGATGAAAAACTGATAACTCGAATAGATAAAGCTTATAGAGCCAGAAAAGCAAAGGCGCATTATAAACATGATTCAATGATAAACAAAGAATCCACTTCTCTTTATTTATTCCCCGATGATATTGACGATTTCAACGCTATTTCAAATTACCTGAACGGTGATTATTATTTTGAATATGAATTTCCAGAATATGATCCACAAAAAGAAGAGAACAATCTCGATCTTTTATATCCAGACAAATTCATAGTTCAAGATGCAAATCAGCTATACTATAACTTAGCAAGAATTGTTCATATGGACGAACGCACACTGATGGAAGCTTTTTATGCCGGTGAAGGACTTTCTATTATTGAGTACGATATGCAGTATATTAGGGATGTTCTCGACTATTATCTTCATAAGGAAAAGCTTTCTCAAGAAAAATTGTCCGACAGAATCGATAAAAAAAAATTCAAAAAAAGTAACATTGGAAATATTTTTAAACCAGATGCAAATATTACCTTCAAACAATTCACTGAAATTGCATCAGTTTTAAATATTCCCGAACATATACAAGACGCATGCAAATATCGCTTAGCGCAGTTCCATGATGCTTTTGCTACAGAATCCATATATAAAATCGGTCAGGAAGATCTCTATGAAGATTTAGCCGAGATTGGCATATATGACGATCAAATTTACCTTTATAAATTATTTACATCCCTTGGATTCTCTTTTCCAGATTACCCAATCATGCCTTCAAAAAACGCGGACATTATTTCCTATATGAGTGCTGATCGCAAATTATCTGTTGTCACTCCAGACGGAACAAAATCAACTATTAGTATTGGCAATTATTTAGACATCATCGACAAAATATTTCTCTATTCCAAAGAGCTCCTTGAAAAAGAATGTTCTCACGCAAACAATAATTCTCAAAAATAGTATCAAAAATATATCATATGGCGGACTTAAATCCGCCATATTACTTTGTACGTTTCTCAATAAAATAGATTTTCCAAAAACATCAGACGAAATAATATACAATCTATAAAACCGGAATTTAATTCCCTTATAGGTTCCCTTCTCACCAAAATCAGATTTTCATTTTGACATTTCAAAATACCATCTTAATCTGTAGAAGCAATATACTTCACTACAAAATATCCGGAGGTGCATATATAATGAAAAAACCATTAACCGTAGAACTTTTTCTGACATCTATCACTATTGACCTTGAGCTTACACATCTCTTTGTTAAAAAACTGCAATCTGCAGGTATTCAGGTCACATCCTATCCATCCGGTAACAATGAAATTCTCTTTCAATGCCAATGGCCAATAAAAGAAATCGGCCGGCCAATCAAGCACTACTACACTGATAATAAACAACTTGTCACCTGCGGCATGATTGCTGATATCCTATCAAGCAATACCTCCTGCAATAATATTGACTTTCTCAGAAGCCTTTTAATAGATGAACATGGCCAATCCATTAGCGAAAGCACTCTCAGACGCAGACTCAGCTCTCACCTACAAAACAAAGATCTATATACTGGCAATGCTACAGTATTCTAATGATTAATTATCTGTTATTTGTTATAATAGAAGCATCCTGAAACCAAATTTAACTCATTATTCATGTCAGAACGGAGAAGGACAGATCCCTACATGGGAGCCGTTGAATTCATTAACAATAAGAAAAGATATTGTTTTTGGCTCAAAGATGTCACGCCTTCCATTTTACGAGGGAGTAAAGAATTACTAAAACATGTAGAAGCTGTAAAAAATATGCGCATGAATAGCTCTGCAGCGCCAACAAGAGCAAAAGCAGAAACTCCGCACTTATTTTTCTTTATTTCTCAGTCAAACACAAATTACTTATTAGTTCCTAGTACATCTTCGCAAAGGAGTATATCGCAACAGCCCCGTATTTGATTTTGATACCAAATACGAGGCGTTTTCTTGCTATTTCAGGCTATATCTTGTAGTTTCATGTGCTTTCATAAGACTGCGACTTGTGGTTTGTCGCTTATTTGTCGCTTAAATCTGCTATAAGATACTGTAAGATAAGAGAAGATAAGCGACAGCAGGCACCGCAAGCGACAAAGAAAAACGCCTGCCGCGTGGTGCGACAGACGCTTGAAGTTTATATATTGCTCTTGCGGCGGTTGCAATCCGCACAAAGCAGTTGACCGTTACCATGTAAGAAGCAGTTGATCATCAACTTTTTTATCTTTCATCTTTTCGCCAGTATTTTGTAGGCGATCAATCATAGACGTGCCGCAATCAACTAAAAACTGACGTTCAAATAGCCCGTCTGGTGGGGTAACTGAAATATCTTTTTTCTTTGAATCTCGCATACCATTTATTGAAAGCATTACATAAACGCCACGGTCTTTGCATTCTGCAATTTTTTCAAAGAGCGTATCAACATTGAAGTCTTGTGCACCATAAATAATACTTTGTGAATGTGTATAGGGTGGGTCACAATACACAACATCCCCCGCTTGTGGTCTGTCCATTGCATCAATGTAGCTTTCTGTTCTAAAATCAGCTTTTTGAATTAAGTTATGCCATTGTTGTACTCGTTTTTCAAAAGATTCTGGCTTAATAGGGTTATGCGGTCCGCGTGGTGTACTCATATAGCCGTCAGCTTTTCTAAATCTTATTACCCCTGAATAGCAAGTTCTTGAAAGTAAGCAAAAATCTAAAGCATTGTGATCGCCGTTAAATCTATCTCTTATTTCATCATATTTTGCAACAGGGTCATCATAGTATTCTGAAATTTCTTTTCTGTAATATGAAGTCAAAGCATCTGGATTATCTTTGACAAGGACGAAAATATCAATTAAGAATGGTAGAATGTCGCTACAATAAGCGTGTTCAAAATGCGGAAAGAACATTTCTGAATCTGCATATAACAACTGTGCTAATACCGCGCCACTTCCCAAAAAAGGCTCATAGTAATTATTAAACTGTTCTGGCATATACCCGACAATGGTTTCGGAAAATCTTTGCTTGTTTCCTATCCATTTCAAAAGAGCAGGGATCATTTATGAATCACTCGCTTTCTGTCACTTATAGTCTGTAGACCTATAGTCTGCAAGCATATTATAATTGAAAATACAAGGAGGTGTCAAGCTATGCAAGCAGATATTTTGTTTTTGTTTGGTCAGGCTATACGTGGTTTGCGTCAAGAAAAAACCATTTCACAAGAAGCATTTGCGGATATGTGTGGTTTACATAGAACATATATAAGTGATGTTGAATTAGGAAAACGCAATGTTTCTCTTGAGAATATCGAAAAAATGGCGAATGCGCTTGACATAACGTTGCCAAAATTATTTGAAAGGGTTGTTTCTAATGCAGGCATTTAATGAATTCATTCATAAGGACACTTCTTTTTGGGCGTTCATTAAATTTATTTCTGAAACTTTGGGTTATACAGAGCGCAGTCAAGGGATTGTCAAAGCATACACGGCAGCAGAACTTCAGTCTCTTTGTCGCAAATATAATATAAATACTGATTTTCAAACAATCAATGATGCAGTTATGTATTCTGAAATGCGGGCTGAATTATTAAATAATTTTGCGGAACCGTCATTGATGGACGCTGAAACGGCTTGTGCTGAATTTGAAAATCTTCTTCCCACTTATGAAAGGGAACATCTTCATAGTGCGTTACCCATGAACAAACAGAAAGGTGCTATGCGGCAGGTCAATTATTTTACAGCAATCATTAACATTCTCACAGAGCTTACAGTACGTGAAATAACTGGAAATTGTGCTGAAATAGGTTTTGATTGTGACCCCCGTGGTTTAACTTTCATATGGGACGAAAACAACAATATTATAGGTGCATCGTCCCGGCGCTTTGATGGGGCTTTCCCGTCTATTAACTCTCCTTTGATTGTTTGGGAGATCAAAGAGTACTATTATGCAACAACTTTCGGAAGTAGAGTAGCAGATGGCGTTTATGAAACACAATTAGATGGTTTTGAATTCAAAGAATTGTACGACAGAACTGGAAGAAAAGTTTTTCATGTTCTCTTTGTAGATGCATATAGAACTTGGTGGACGCAAGGCAAATCATATCTTTGTCGGCTAATCGACGCTTTGAATGCGGGACTTGTTGATGAAGTGATTGTCGGTCGGGAAGTGCTTACGCGTTGGCCAGATTTACTACATGAAATTATAGGATATGGTTAAATCCAATCACTATAAAGCACGCTCCTACATAAAATAAAAATAGAGTACATATGATTTCTTTTTACTGACTAAACTGTCAATTTAAGAATTCTCACGTACTCTATTTTTATTCACAAATCTTTTTTATTAATTTTTCTATTCTTCCTTTGATGCATTCATCTTCTCAAGTAATTCAAAATACTTCTTCTGATATCTATCAACCTCAGCCTGTTTTTCTTCATGGTATTTTCTTTCCAATTCAAGAATGGCCTTTTCATGCTCTAGCTGCAGTTTTTCCCTTAACGAACTAATGGCCTCTTCGCCATATTCAACCTGCTTAAGTGCTTTATCCCTTTCCTGAATCAAATTAGCGATTTCCACTCTCAGAGTAACATTCTCATCATGTTCTTGTTTCATCTGATCCAACTTTAATTTTAATTCATTGCACGAATCCGTTAACGCTTTATTCAGACTTTCTTTATCCAACAACATAGCCTGCAGATCATTTGTTTTCTGCGTATATTCTTTCTGCAGCTTTTCGATATTACTGGATAGAGTCTTATTTTCATCTTCATATGTCTTAGCTTTGCTGACAGCATCTTCTTTAGATTGATTTGCAGATACCAGACGGCTCTGAAGGTCTTGAATCACAGCATCCTTTGACTGTAACAAAGCATCAAATTCCGTTCGTACGGTCTCCGTAATATTTTGATTATCTTCAAGGCTTCCCATGTACATTCTGATAATTGCGTTCACATACTTCTCAAATTGTTCAATGTCAGACTTTTTTTCTGTTAAAACAGCTTTACCAGACTGGAACTCATAGGCTTCAATCAATTTTGCCAATGTCTCCTGCTGATTTCCACCTATACTGGCTGCAATTTCCTTAATTTTTTCTGCCGTCTCATCATTAATTCGGTACGATCTTGGTTTTAATGCCTTATCATCCGCCATATTATAATACCATCCCTTCTTTGTAATACACTACAACGTATTTATATATAATACATTATACACTATTTAAAAGAAATTGTAAATGTCTATATATGTTTTATGCAATACACTACATAGTAATACATATGTATTACATAAAGTTGGCATTAAATAAAAGCAGAAAGAGAAAAAACGCTCCTTCTGCTTTTATTTTTTATGCAACATACTGTTTTAACCAATCCGGCATACTTTCGTCACCAATAGTCCATCTTTCTTCAACCCTGGACTCTTCATTCCAATAGCTTTCATTCCCATCAAAAACTTTCTGACGATGGCACTTGTATTTAAGTACTTCATTTCCTTCCAGCCTGTATTCATTCCAATAATAATTTTGTTTCCCATACCCTTTCCATTCCTGTGTCGTATAAATCGTCATATAAACACCTTACCTTCCTGAAAATGTATCGTCAATTGATTTTATACCTATATTATAAATTAATA
>OLNP01001571.1_pt1 | contig 19014 bp, 16 predicted proteins | sample 1671951 | NCBI WGS metagenome assembly OLNP01 (sample SAMEA3136629, study PRJEB25190) | human gut metagenome | biome: human gut; feature: human-associated habitat; material: faeces | place: Austria | collected 2013
CGTAATTATGGATACGACGAAGCAGGCAATTCTACATCGCTGTTCTCCGTCCCGGCATAGACGAACGCGAGGCAGGCCAGCGCGACAAAGCCCAGAAGCAGGCACACCGCGCCGATGTACATGAGATCCGAGCCGGAAAGGCACATCGCCAGAAACAGCGGCAGGACGGACATGATGCACAGGATCGTGCCGATCATGTTCAGACGGTTCGCCGTGGGCTGGAAGTCCTGCTGCCGCTGCCTGACCATGCCGCTCACGCCGTATTCCGTTTCAAACGGCTCGGTTTCCAGAAACGAGAATGCCTTTGCCTTTGCGCCGCACGTCAGGAAAATTCCGACCGCGGCGGCGACCAGAACGATCAGTACGCTGAGGCCAATACCAGCCGCTGCATTTTCCGTGATGTGGGCGGTATATTCGCTCAGTCCGCCGAGCAGGATCAGCGCAATGGGTGAGATCACGCACAAAAACGTGGCCAGCGCCAGCCTCGGCGCGGCAGCGCGGCGCAGTTCCAGATAACGCGAGGCCTCCTCCATGCTCACGCGGCGGCGCTGCGGCTGCTCGGGAAGGCTGGGCGCAGGCTCCTGCTCCTCCAGTTCGTCTTTTAATAAGTAATCTGTGCTGACGCCGAAGATGCGGCTCAGCTGGACGATCTTATCAAGGTCAGGGACGGACTGCGCGCCCTCCCATTTGGATACGGACTGCCGCGAAACATTCAGCTGCTGCGCAAGCTCCTCCTGCGACCAGCCCGCCTTTTTCCGCAGGGCGATCAATTTGTCTGCAAAGATCATGGTTTTCTTCCTCCTGTGATTTGGGATCGATGCCGCTATTCTACGAGATCATGCGGTTGCACGCCAGCAAGTTTGCCGGAAAATCTGTCAACTGCCGGTTGCAGCTGCGGAATTTCAGGATTTCTTTATACTTCGTTTACAAACTGTTCACCACAAACCGGCCAAAATCCGGTATCCTTGGAGCATAAGGAAGCTGCTTCACGGAAATCTTCGTGGAGAGCCAACAGCAGCCTTTTAAATAGACATTCATCCATTTCTCCTCTCTTTTCTCTTTTTCTCTCAAGGAAAGCCGCCGGCAGCCATGCCGGCGGCTTTTCGTCGGTCTGTACAGGCGCCTCTGGGCAAATCCGTACTGCCTGGCCAGCCGAAAAATGCGCCCGGCGGCTCCGTCAGGCGCATTTTTTGATTATATGGTTTCCAGCTTGATCGTTCCGTCCTCGCAGGTCGCTTTGATAGAGCGGAAGGGGTCGACATAGCTTTTGATGATACGCTCGGCGATGGGGTCTTCGAGGTCGGTCTGGATGGCGCGGCGGAGGTTGCGCGCGCCGTAGGCCACGGAGTAGGACTTTTTGACGAGATAATCCTTGACGCTCTCGTCCCACGTGAATGCAATGCCGCGGCCCTCCAGCGACTGCTGCAGCTCCGCGAGCATGATGTCCGCGATGCCGCGGAAATTGTCCTCGCTCAGCTGGTTGAAGCAGACGATCTCGTCGACACGGTTGATGAATTCAGGGCGCAGGAACTCGCCCAGCGCCTTCATGGCCTTCTCCTTCGACTGCTCGGTCAGACTGCGGCCAAAGCCGACGCTGCCGCCCTTCTGGTTGGAGCCTGCGTTGGAGGTCATGATGATGATCGTGTTCTCAAAGTTGACGACCCGGCCCTGCGCGTCAGTGATGCGGCCATCATCGAGAATTTGCAGCAGGATATTCAGCACGTCCGGATGGGCCTTTTCCAGCTCGTCAAACAGGATGACGGAATACGGGCGGCGGCGGATCTTTTCGGTCAGCTGACCGGCCTCGTCATAGCCGACATAGCCGGGGGGCGAGCCGATGATCTTCGAAACGCTGTGCTTTTCCATGTATTCGGACATATCGAGCCGGATGAGCGATTCGACCGATTCAAACATCTCGCTGGCAAGGCGCTTGACCAGCTCCGTCTTGCCGACACCGGTCGAGCCGACGAAGATAAACGAAACCGGGTGCTTTTTGACCTGAATGCCGACGCGGGAGCGGCGGATGGCGGACACGACGGAGGCAATGGCCTCGTCCTGCCCGACGATGTGCTTTTTGAGCTCCGCGTCGAGGTTCAGAAGCTGCTCGTATTCCTGCGCGCGGATCTTGCTGGCGGGGATCTTCGTCCAGAGCTCGATGATGCGGGCCAGATTGTCGATGGTCAGCGTGGGCTTCGGCAGCTTTTCCAGCTCCGTGATCTCGGAATCGAGCTGCAGGTTGCGGCTGCGCAGCTCCGCCATGCGGGCGTAATCGTCCTGCGTCTTTTCGGCGTTCTCCGTGAGCATGGAAAGCTCCAGATCATAATCGGCGTGCTCTTTTTTGAGCGCTTCGAGCCGGCCGATGTTCTTATTCTTGAGGTTCACGTCCGAGCATGCCTCGTCGATGAGGTCGATGGCCTTATCCGGCAGGAAACGGTCAGTGATATAGCGCTCGGAGAGCAGGACGGCCTGCCGCGCGATCTCCGGGGAGATCACAACGCCGTGGAACGTCTCATAATAGTGGCTGATGCCGCGGATGATGGCGATGGACTGCTCGATGGTCGGCTCGGCGACGGTGACGGGCTGGAAGCGGCGCTCAAGCGCGGCGTCCTTTTCGATGTGTTTGCGGTACTCGTTGAAGGTCGTCGCGCCGATGACCTGGATCTCGCCGCGCGAAAGCGCGGGCTTGAGGATATTGGCGGCGTTCATGGAACCCTCCGCGTCGCCCGCGCCGACGAGATTATGCACCTCGTCAATGACCAGAATAATATTGCCGAGTTTTTTGACCTCTTCAATGAGGCCCTTCATGCGGCCTTCAAACTGCCCCCGGAACTGCGTGCCCGCGACGAGGGCCGTGAGGTCCATGAGATAGACCTCCTTGTTCTGGAGCTTATACGGAACGTCCTTGTCGGCGATCTTCTGCGCAAGGCCCTCGGCGATGGCAGTCTTGCCGACGCCCGGCTCGCCGATGAGGCAGGGGTTATTCTTCTGGCGGCGGTTGAGGATCTGAATGACGCGCTCCGTCTCCTCCTCGCGGCCGATGATGCGGTCAAGCTTGCCGTCACGCGCTTTCTGCGTCAGATTCTGGCAGTAGGTGTCAAGGAATTTATGCTTCTTGTTCTTGCTGTTCGGCTTGTCACCGGAGCGCTGGCGGCTCTCGGTTTTTTCCGGCTCCGGGACGGCGGGCGTGTTGTCCTGCCCCTGACCGGCAGCGCCAAAGAGCTTGTTGAGGAAGGGGAACGTGGCGGTCTGGCTGTCAGCCTCGTCGTCCTCGCTGCCGTCCTCCGCGTCATGGCCCTGACTGAGCAGGCTCTCAAGGCCGTTCATGGCCTCGGTCATTTCGCCGTTGAGATTTTCGAGGTCGTCCTCTGAAAGCCCCATGCGTTCGATCATATCGTCGACGGGCTTGATGCCCATCTCCTTTGCGCATTTGAGGCAGAGGCCCTCGTTGACGGTCTTTCCGCCGTCGATTTTCGTTATAAAAACGACTGCAAGATTCTTTTTGCATCTTGAGCACAGGGTCGGTTTCATAAAAGGCTTCTCCTTATCGTGTTTCCTTCTGCAAAGTATATCACAGGCAGGCCGTCGTATCTTTGCAGAATTGTAAACGTTTTTTGGAAAATTATTTACGGGACATACAGCGTCCCATGGCCGTTGGCCAGGAGAATGGCAGAGCCGTCCTCGCGCATGACGGCGCTGGACGCGCCGGTCGTGTTGTCGGAAACGGCGTATTCCGTGAGATTCTGATCGTAAATGGAAAGCGCGCCGCTCGTCAGGAGGGCGAGATACTTGCCCGAAGCGGAAATGTCCAGAATCTGCTCGCTGATTGGAAGCGTGCCGAGCACTGTCCCGTCATACCCGACGGTCAGGGCGGTATAGCCGTTTCCGGCCTTATAGAGATTCATGACGAGCGTGACGAAGCCGTTTCCGTCCAGCGTGTAGTCCTTGAGATAGGCGTCCTCAAAGGCGTAGCTGCCGAGGCACTGGCCGTCCAGCTCATAGAAATACAGCGCGTCTTCACACAGGACGCAGAGCGTGTTTCCGGGCAGGAAATGCAGATCGTAGATCAGGGCATTTCCGATGGGGATGGTGCGGAGAATTTCCTCCGAATCCGTCCGGAAGAGGACGACGGAGGACTGGAACATCCCGTCCTCCTGCCCGAGGGCGGCAGCGGCAGCGTATTTTGCGCCGGAGGAGACGGTGCAGCGCATGAAATACTGGCTCGACGAGAGCCAGCGGTAGATCAGCGCCTGCTGGCTGTTGTAGACATAGAGCACGGCGCGATAGCCTGACTCACTGGATAAATAGCAGATGCTGCCGTCAGACGCAATATCCGCGTCCAGAATCGGCTTCTGGGATGAAATGTGCAGGACGGAGCCGCGTTTCTGGCTGGCGGCCTCCAGCGTATTGCCGCCGGTGTCGTAGGCCAGCGCGAGGTCACCGCCGGTCTTTAAAACTGGCGCGGACATGGACGCCTGAATGGAGGCTGTCTCCACGCCGTCCTTATCGTAAAGACTCAGGCCCGTCGCGGAGGCGACGGACAGCCCGCCGGACAGCCCGGCATAGCGGTTGGAGTTGCTTTCGTCGTAGACGAATCGGCCCGTTTTGCTGTCCTCGGAGACGTTCAGATAGCGCACGTAGCGCTGCAGCGCGTCCAGATTCAGCCGGTCGCGGAACACATAGGCCGCCACGCCGCCCGTGACAAACACGAGCAGGACCGCAAACACGGCGATCCGCTTTCCTAGGCCCGGATGCTTCTGCGGATGCAGCTGCGAGATATTATCCGACATGGAAAACCGCCTTTCCGTCATCATACCAGAGCTGCGTCATGTAAAGCCCGCCGGGCGGGACGGTCGGCCCCGCCGCCGTGCGGTCGCCGTTCAGGAGGATCTGCGCGACGGCCTCCGGCGGGAACTTTCCTTCGGCGGCATAGACGCAGGTGCCCGCCATGGCGCGGGCCATATTATAAAGAAAGCCGTTGGCGCTGACGCGCAGCGAAATGAGATCGCCGTCGCGCTCGACCTTGTAATCATAAACCGTGCGCACGGTGGATTTGACATCCGTGCCGACCGAGCGGACGGCGGCGAAGTCGTGCGTGCCGATGAAGCAGTCCGCCGCGCGCTGCATGAGCGTCTCGTCCAGATGCTTGGGGTAGAACCATGCACGGTTGACATAAAACGGATCGCGGATGCCGGAATTATAGATCAGATACGTATATTCCTTTTTGACGCAGGAGCCGATGGCGTTGAAGTCCTCGTGCACCTCCATCGCGTTTGTCACGACGATATCCTCCGGCAGGTGCGTGTTGAGCGCATACGGGATGCGGTCACACGGAATGCGGGCGGAAGTGCGGAAATTGGCGACATAGACGCGTGCGTGAACGCCTGCGTCCGTGCGGCCGCAGCCGGTCATATGCACCGGATGGCCGACGACGGCCGCCGCCGCCTCTTCCAGCGTCTGGCCGACGGTCGTGACCGTCTTCTGCACCTGCCAGCCGTGATAGGCTGTGCCGAGATATTTGAGCGTCAGGGCGATGTTGCGCATAGGATACTTCCTTATCATCTGAGTGTGAGCGGTGGAAATAGGAGGGCGCTTGTAGGGGCCGATGCCCACATCGGCCCGGCGGATTGCATCGTTTTTACGGTAATCTTCGGCGAATTCGTAACTTCTCATCGGGCCGATGTGGGCATCGGCCCCTACAACTCATTGGGTAGATACAGTACGGATTCGCATCGGGCCTTTGCTTTTTGTGTCTGCCTGCTGCAACCTTTCAGGGCAATGTCATCAACTTAAGACCGGTGCATTTGTTTTATGCGAAAAAACGGCAAAACAAATGCAGTTGGTAGGGGCGGGGCTCTGCTCCGCCCGGCAGGATACACCGAATTATCGAAAATCTTCGGCGAATCCGTATGCACTTACCCGCTTGGCCGTAGAGGCCGATGCCGGTCACAGCCGTTCGCGACGAAGGAGCGTTACGGATGTGGGTCTGCCGCTTGCCGGTACACATCGGCCCGGCAGAATGCACCGTTTTTACGGGAATCTACGGCGAATTTGTAACTTCTCAATGGGCCGACAGAGTCGTCGGCCCCTACAACAACCCTTCGCACTCTCTGTAGGGGAGGACGACTCTGTCCGCCCGCGGGATGTACCGATTTTACGGGAATCTTCGGCGAATTCACAGCTGCCCCCTACATCCAAAGAGGTAACTGCTTGCGGATTCGCCGCAAATTCTCGAAGGAATTCACTGCATTCTGCCGGGCGGAGCAGAGCCCCGCCCCTACCAACTGCGGTTGCATTTCAACGGTTTTTGCGTAAAACAAACCGTCTATGGTCTTAAGTTGATGACATTGCTTGGATGAGGAGCCTTGGATGCTGCTTTCGGCTTTCGAAAAGTCAAGGAATGTTCACAAATCGTTCCTTGACTTTTCATATTTTTCGTGTATGATTTAATTCAATATTGAACAGTTCGATATTGGAGGTCTTAACTCATGCCGGAACCCCTTCTGACCGCGTCTGCCATGTTTGCCAATGCTGCACGCTTTTCTGACGCCTATCACGCCGCGCTTTCGCCGCTGTGCGCGGAAACCGGTCTGCCGCCTGCGGCGGCGGATATTCTGCTGTTTCTGGCGAATAATCCCGGCTGCGAGACGGCGGGCGCGATCTGCCGGATGCGCGGACTGAAGCCCGCGATCGTGTCGTTTCATATTGACCGGCTTGTGGGCGAGGGCTTTCTGCAGCGGCAGCCTGTCCCCGGCGACCGGCGCAAGACGGCGCTCGTGCTGACCGAAAAGGCAGCGCCCGTCATCGAGCAGGGCCGCAGGCTACAAAAGTCGTTCGCCGACCGGCTCACCGAGGGCCTGCGTGCGGAGGACTTAGCGCACTTCCGCCGCTGCGTGGCCGCCTTTGAACGCAATATCGAACGGATCCGCATGGAAAATCCCAAAGGAACGGAGATGTAACCCCCCATGATCAAACTTCTCAAGCGTATGCGAAAGCGCGAGGCGCTGATGGCGCTTTTGTGCGCAGTTCTCGTCGTGGCGCAGGTCTATTTCGACCTGAAGCTGCCGGATTACATGACCCGGCTCACCACGCTCATCAAAACCCCCGGCAGCGTCACAGCGGATATTTTATCCGTCGGCGGCGAGATGCTCCTGTGTACGCTGGCCAGCGCCGTTCTGGCTGTCGGCTGCGGCTATCTCGCGGCAAAGACGGCCTCCGGCTTCAGCTTTTCCGTCCGCGCCGACCTGTTCCACCATGTCATGGACGCGGGCAGCGAGGAAATGCAGTCCTTTTCTGTCCCCAGCCTCATCACCAGAACGACCAACGATATTACCCAGATTCAGATGATCGTCGCCATGGGCCTGCAGATGCTCATGAAGGCCCCGATCATGGCCGTCTGGGCCATCATCAAGATCCTCGGCAAAAGCTGGACGCTCTCGGCGGTAACGGGCGGCTTCGTTGTGGCAATCGTTGTGATGGTGCTGCTGATCATGTCCAGCTGCCTGCCCCGGTTCCGTCAGGTGCAGAAAAAGACCGACCAGATCAACCGCGTCGCGCGGGAAAATCTGACCGGCATCAACGTCGTCCATGCCTTCGGCGCGGAGGACTATCAGAACCGGAAATTCGACGGCCCCAGCCGCGAGATGATGAACCTGCAGCTGAAAAACCAGCGGCTGTTCGCCCTGCTCCAGCCGATGCTCGGCTTCGGCATGAACGGGCTGGCGCTCGCCGTCTACTGGGTCGGCGCGGCGCTGGTTGAGTCGATCGCGCTGACAGATCCCGCCGCACGGCTGACGATGTTCACAAACGTGCTGGTGTTCAGCACCTACGCGACCTATGTTGTGATGTCCTTTATGATGCTCGTGATGATCTTCATGCTCGTGCCGCAGGCGCAGGTCTCGGCAGAGCGCATCAACGAGGTGCTGGACACAAAGCCGCACGTCGTCCCCGGCGCGAAGACAGAGGGCAGCGGGACCGGCACGGTCGAGTTCCGCGATGTCTCCTTCCGCTATCCGGGCGCGGCTGCGGATGAGCTGGAGCATATCAGCTTCAAGGTAGAAAAGGGCCAGACGCTGGCCATCATCGGCGCGACCGGCAGCGGCAAGACGACGCTGGCCTCCCTCATTCCGCGCTTTTACGACGCGACGGCTGGCACTGTCCTTGTAGACGGGCTGGACGTGCGCGAGTATACGTTCGACGCGCTTTACAACAAGCTCGGCTATGTGACGCAGAAGGCCGTTCTGTTCTCCGGCACGGTTGAAGACAATGTCTTTTTCGGGCAGAGCGCAGCAGAAAAGACGGACGCGTCGCTGCAAGCCGCGCTTTCCCTGTCGCAGGCTGCGGAATTTGTGGACAAATACCCTGAAAAGGCCGCACATCCCATCGCCCAGCTTGGCCGGAACGTCTCCGGCGGGCAGAAGCAGCGGCTTTCCATCGCGCGTGCGCTGGCAAGAACGCCGGAAATTCTGATTTTCGACGATTCGTTCTCCGCGCTGGACTATAAGACCGACGCGGTGCTGCGCGAGGGGCTTGCGAAGGAGCTTCCCGGCACGACGAAGATCATCGTCGCCCAGCGCATCAGCACCATCCGTAATGCCGATCAGATCCTCGTGCTCGACCGCGGCGAGATTGCCGGACTCGGCACGCATGACGCACTAATGGCGTCCTGTACGGTCTACCGCGAGATCGCCATGTCGCAGCTGAGCGAGGAAGAGCTCAAGAAAGGAGGCGCATCCAAATGAGGCCCAATATGCGTCCAACAGAAAAAACGGATCCCAAAGGCGCTCTGAACGACCTGAGCGCGTATATGCGCAGGAGCCTCGGCGTCGTCATTCTGGCGCTCGTGCTGGCGGCGCTCAGCGCCGTGCTGACCATCATCGGCCCGGATCAGGTCGGTAAGATCGCGACCATCATGTCCGACGGCCTGCTCGGCGGCATTGATCTTGCAGCCATTGCAAGAGTCGGCATACTGCTTGCCGTCATTTACGGCCTGAGCGCGCTCTTTGGCTTCATCCAGCACTATATCATGGCGAGCGTCACGCTCAAAATGTCCTACCGTATGCGCGCGGAGCTGTCCGAAAAGATCAACCGGGTGCCGCAGAAATACTTCAACTTTCATGCACAGGGCGATATTCTCAGCCGCATCACCAACGATGTCTCCACGCTCCAGCAGGGACTGACCAACAGCCTGCCGACGATCATCTCCGCCGCGACGCAGTTTGCCGGCTGCCTCATCATGATGTTCGTGACCGAGTGGCGGCTGGCGCTTGCCGCGCTGGGCATTACGCTCGCCGGGCTGCTGCTCGTCGTGCTCATCATGTCCCGTTCGCAGAAATACTTTACCGCCCGGCAGGAAAGCCTCGGCAAACTGAACGGCTATGTCGAGGAAATGTATTCCGGCCACGAGGTCGTGCGCATTTCCCGCGCGGCAGAGCCTGTCGGCAAGACCTTTGACACGCTGAACGACGCTGTTTACGACGCGAACTGGCGTTCGCAGTTCCTGTCCGGCGTCATGCAGCCGCTCATGAATGTCATCGGCAACCTGTCCTATGTCGCCGTGTGCGTGCTCGGCTCGATCCTCGCGATCCAGGGCATCATCGATATCGGCGTGATCGTCTCGTTCATCCTGTATGTGCGCCTGTTCACCTCTCCCCTCACCCAGATCGCGCAGGGCATGACGAACCTGCAGACAGCCTCCGCCTCCGCGCACCGCATCTTTGACTTCCTCGGCAGCGAGGAACTGCCCGATGAATCGGAAAAACCGGAGCTGCCCCGCCCCGTGCGCGGCGAAGTGGACTTTGAGCATGTCCGCTTCAGCTATCCGGATTCGCCGGATAAGATCATCATCAAGGACTTTTCAGCCCATGTCGCACCTGGTCAGAAGGTTGCGATCGTCGGCCCGACCGGCGCCGGTAAGACTACCATGGTAAACCTTCTTATGCGGTTCTATGAAATTGCCGACGGCTGCATTAAGATTGACGGCGTGCCCTCGCAGGATATCCGACGTGAGGACGTGCATAAGCTGTTCGGCATGGTTTTGCAGGATACATGGCTGTTTGAGGGCACAGTCCGGGAAAATCTTGTCTACAATCTGTCGGACGTGACCGATGAACAATTAAATCGCGTCTGCCGCGCCTGCGGGCTGGATAAATTCGTCCGTTCGCTGCCGGACGGCTTCGACACTGTCCTGTCCGAGAGCACCAGCATTTCCGCCGGGCAGAAGCAGCTGCTGACCATCGCCCGCGCCATGCTCCAGAACGCGCCCATGCTCATCCTCGACGAGGCGACCAGCTCTGTCGACACGCGCACGGAGCTGCTCATCCAGCGCGCCATGGATAAGCTGACGGAAAACCGCACCAGCTTCGTTATCGCCCACCGCCTGTCGACGATCAAAAACGCCGACCTCATCCTCGTCATGAAGGACGGCGACATCATCGAAAGCGGCACGCACGAAACACTCATGCAGCGAAACGGCTTCTACGCCGCCCTCTACAACAGCCAGTTCGAACAGGCATCATAACGCGCTCCATAAAAAACTCTGCCCGCAGCTTCAACGGTCTGCGGGCAGAGTTTTTAATGATAGAATTTTTCCTCGATTTTTACCACGACGCCGTTTTTCAAAGTAAGCGTATACGGCTGGACGAGCAGCCCTTCGTTTTCCTGCGCGGCGGCGACAAAGTCCCGCCATGTTTTGAACGTGTACAGCCGATCCTCGCCCGCGCCATATTCCTGCTCGATATCGTAGATCGTGACGGATGTGTTCGGGTCTACCTTGTAGGTATAAATTTCGCCGGAATCGACCCGGTAATATCCATAATAATAATTCTGCGGCGGAATATTCAGCGCCTTGAGCGTTTGCAGATCCTCTTCGAGAGAGGCATTCAGCAGCGTAATATGCTCAGCCGTGATGGAATCCCCGCTCACGCTCTGCAGAACTGCGTTCCGGCGCGTGCTGACCTCTGTGATCTGCGAGGTCTGGAGCGAATAGGAGAGCGTCAGCACAACGTCCGCCCGCGTCATTGTGACGATCAATGATTGCTGGTCTTCTGACAAGCCTTTTGTCCAAATGGTATCTGCGTCCAGATACCGCAGATCGGCGTTTGCACCGCTGAAATACTCAACGAATGCGGAATAATAGCGCGGCCACTGGGAAACATCGCCCGGACGGTCGCTCCGTTTACTGTCCTCAATCTGGAATTTCCGAACGATATCCTCATATTCCGCCGTCATGTCCTGCGCCCAGTGTGCATAGTCCAGCTTTTCGTGAACATATTCCCAAATCATATCATCAGAAAGAGAATCCGCCGCAGGCGCGTCACTTGACGGGGCAGTGGAGGCGATCACCTCCAGATACTGCTGGAACGGATTCTCGACTGTCGGGAACCAGTCTCCCGCTGCCTCCGGCAAGACCCACGCTCCGTCCGCGTTCTGCATGGCAAGCGGGCCGCATTCTCCGGAAATCCAGTCGCTTGGACTGCCGCCCGGGAAGATTTCAAAACCCGTGCAGACCTCTGCACCGTCCTGTGTTTCCAACTCTGCTCTCAGATATGTGTTCATCGCGCCCCCGTTCCATTCCCAGTCGGGGCCGGTGTAGTCATAGTAAAAATCGTAATGCAGGTCGCATATGACGACGGTTTTCCCGTTTTCCTCAAATGAACCGTATTCGCGCAGGCTCGGCAGCACGATATCATTTTCGTCGCGCGGGTACCGCTGCGCGACCGCCGCGTCAAAGAGCACCGCCTCCCGCCCGGTCAGACCGAACATGGAAGAGGCCGGGATGGGGAGCGAGGTCGTGCAGGAAGACTTTTTCGAGAGAAGCGGTGCGCAGTCAAGCGGTTCTGACGGCTCGTTCAGTCCGTCTCCCGATACATCTGACCAGTTTGCCGTCCGCTCACCGTCGGAAAAAGAGATATCAGCGATGCTTCGCGTACCCTCGGAGAATGTGAGAAACGGCTTTCCGGGGTCAATCGAACGCGTCAAGGGGATACTGCTATCCTGAAAGGTCACAGTTATCTCGTCAAACGAAACGTCGTGCCGATTCTCCTGATCCCACACGCCAAAGACAGTGTCCGTTGTAAATCCATAGATCACGGTTCTGTCGTTTGTGACAAGCGTATGTACCATGAAGCCGACGGATGAATCCCATTCAGATGTGCCGTTCCACGCTGCAAGTGTGTAATCTTCGCCGTCCTTCTGAACCACAAACGCCTGAAATGCGGTATACCCGGTATTCTCAGACGAGCCGGGGGCTTTGCTGCCGGTAAGTAAAATGAACCAGTCCACAAAGTCACAGCAGCCAAGCAGATCGTACTCAGTCGGAAGATTTGCTTCCCGCCATGCATCCGCCTGCGGCGTGATATTCGTCGTTGTTTCGACCTGAACTGTCTGTGTTTTCTTCGGCAGCGTGATTTCCCCCGTTTTCTGCCGCGTCAGCTCCGTAATCGAGCACCCAGCGGCAGACACGATGAGCAGCAGCGCCAGAATGACACACAGAACGCTTGTGCGCTGTTTTTTCGTCAGGAACAAAATGCGCTCCCTGACCGGCGGCCCGGCGAGGCTCAGAGCCGCCGCTCTGCGCGGGGCCTGCGCCAGAATCGTCCGCGCGTAGGCGAGGCGCTGTGCGTCCGAAAGCCCGGCAGCAACCGCCTCGTCGCACGCCAGCTCCGCGTCGCGCTTGGAACAAATCGCGGCCAGCCAGATAAACGGGTTCCACCAATACAGGATCACCGCCGCCGTCCGGCAGAGTGACCACAGGAAATCCAGATGCCGCAGATGCGTCAGTTCATGGCGTAAAATCAATTCCGTCGAATCCGTTTGCAGCACATCCTCCGTCAGATACACCGCCGGAATCAGACCGGCAAGGCACGGCGATTTGACCGCGCTGGAAACATAAATGCGCATTCTGCCCTGCCTGCCGAGGAAACGCCGACTCTTGTGCAGGCGAATCGTAAAAACCAGCCATGTACTCAATAACCAAAACCCAAGCAGCGCACTGCCGCCCGCCCAGATGATCTGGAATATCTGCGTCGCCGTCAGCGGCTTTGCCGCCGGTTCCGCAGCCTCCTGCGCCGGGGAAACCGGCTGCTGCGCAGAAACCTGCGGCTGCACCACAGCCTGCGCGGGCTGCAGAACGACCGGCGCTGTCTGCGCGGGCAGTTCCACGCGCTGCACCGGCGCGGCTGTCTCCTCTGCCGGAAGTATCGGCAGCGAAACCAGCGTTCCCGGCAGACATAGCTTCACCAGCACCACCAGCCAGAGCGCATAGACCATCCGTTTTGGCACGCGGTTTTTGAAAATTGCCCGCACCAGAAGAACGGCCAGAATCAGCGCTGAAACGGTCAATACTTCTCTCAGCATAAGAAATCCTCCTGTCTTTCCATCTAAGCTACGGAAGCAGCAGCTCTGCGACCGGCAGCAGTTCTTCTGTGCCATCTTCGCGCAGGACGCGCAGGACATCGTCTTCTGACGCCGCGTGCGTCTCATCACTGTCACCAAAGGAAAGCTTCGCAAAGCGCTCGCTGCAAAGCTTTCCGTCCCGGTCTACGAGCCAATAGCCCTCCGGCATCGGCTGGCCGTCCTTGTCATAGCACGGATACGCCGCACGTTCACCGTAACATACCGCGATGCCGATATAGCCATCGTCAAATACGCTGTAATCGATCCAATGGAAGCGCGCACAAAGCGTGCTCCCGTTCTCGTCCGTCAGCCGGCACCGGCCCATGACCGGCCCCTGCGACGCGCCGCCTTCATAGAGCAGGAAGCGATCCGGGAATGGGATCTCCACACGCTCATAGACCGGTGCGACCACCTCTGTTCCGTCTGCGGTCACAATGCCATAGCACGGTTCGCGGCTGTCCCAGCGGGTAACACGCAGACGATAGCCGAAATGGTCTTCCTCCAAAGTTTTCGGCTCGTCCACCTCGCTTAGTCGGAAGCTTCCGTCTCCGGCGCTGACGGTATAGCGGTAGCCGGTGCCGTTTCGGATGCAGTAGACCTCGCCCTCCGGCGTGCCCATATAGTCGATGCAGGCGTCAAACGGTTCATCAGAAAGAAGCGCGCCGTCCTTCAGCCGAATCCAGATCTTCGTGTCAGGGACTTCTCCGATGTGCCGTGTGCCGTCGGCCTCCCGCACCAGACCCATGCAGCTGCCGTCCGTCCGATAGAGCGTCTCATACGGCGCCCAACTCCAGGTTTTTGCGTCGTCATATTGATCAATGCCCGAAGTGTCCTTCGTTTCTTCCTGCGCAGCAGTCTTCCACCAATCCGCACCGTCTTCCTCACCGTAGATTTTCCGAAATTCCTGTGAACGAGGCTCCTGCGTCGAGTCATTATAGGAGGACTGCGAATCCTGCGATTCGGCTTCCCACGGTGCTTCCTCCGCCTGCACCGCGGGCGGAGCCTCCGGCGCTTTCTGACAGCCTGATAAAAGAAGGCTGATGCAGAGCGTCAGGAAGAGAATTTGTTTTTTCATTGCGCGTGCTCCTTCTCCGCTGCGTCCAAAATGGCTTTTAACTCCTGAATTTCCTGCTCGGACAGCGCACCGCGGTCAACTAAGTTTGATACCATCATCCCGACGCTGCCGCCGTAGACCTTGGATAGAAACGACTCCGTTTCCTCCGGCTCCACGTCGGCATAGGCGACGGACGCGCTGTATGTCTGAAATTTTCCGCTGTCGTCCATCGTGACCGCACCCTTGGCGATCAGCCGCTTGAGCATCATAAAAATCGTCGCCCGGCTCCATCCGGTATCCGCGTCCAATGCCGAGACCAGCTCCGCCAGCGTCTGCCCCGGCCTCTGCCAGAGCGTTTTCATCAGCTTCCATTCCCCATCAGACAGTCTGAGATGTTCCATTTCACAGTGCTCCCTTCAAAATGCTAACGTATGTTATGTTTTGAGGATACCACAGATATTAACACTTGTCAACTGCAACCTGTACATTTTATGCATGAAGGCCTGAAGGGATTCGAACGCCGTAAATATCGGAGCGCTCTGGTATCTGCTGCAAATCCCCTCTGTTTGCTTTTGCAAATTTTTAGACGTTACAATATACTAGTACCTTGTAACACATAAAACTTTACGTGTATGGACTATGTCAGGGCGTTGGCAAAGGATCCGATTGCCAGAAAGGTCAAGCTGGCAGACCTCCGGCACAATCTCGACGCCCGAAGACTGAACGGCGTGCGATCCGGGAAACATGACCTGTATTTGCAGGCAGTTCGCTATCTAGGGTGTATCTGAAAACTCATGATGTGACCGGCAGCGAGGGATTTTTGCGTTGCGCAAGACATTTTTTCGCAGGAATACTGACGTATTTCAAGGAAAAATGACGCGGCGCACCGCAAAAAGGCCCGCTGTTCGGGTGCGTTGGGAGTTTTCAGATACACCCTAGAAAAATCAGGTAGAGAACACTTTTATGCGGAACTGTCCGCATGGTATCAGCGCACCGGCCGCAGCAGGTGCAAAGAGCGCTTGTGAGACTGTCTGCCTTTGCGTGCCGGCGGTCGTCCGGGAGCTGCCGCCGGCCTCGTTCTGCTTTTGCGGACCGGTCATTCACGTTTCGATATCGTTCAGGAGTCGGAGGCTTCCCCGGCGAAGCTCTAAGCGGCCTTCCCGCTGCATCGTGCCGAGCAGGCGCGAAAGGGCGCTGCGGTTCATGCCAAGGTACCGGGCCATCTGCTCGCGCGTCATTCCGGCGCAGACGATCTCGCCGGTTTTTCCCGCCTCCTGCCGCAGATACGCTTCCAGCCTTGTCCGACCATCCGGAATGGACAGGAGGCGGATATGGCGCTGTAATGCCCAGTATTTCTCCGAGATCTCCTCCAGCAGATTGGACAGCAGCCGTGTGCAGTCGCTTCCGCCATCCTCCGCGCAGCAGCGGAGCAGTGCATCCAGCGATAGAAACAGGATCTTGGACGGCCTTGCCGTGCGAAGCTCGACCGGGCTGCCGACCGTCCGGGCCGACATCAAAACATCCCCAAACAGTCCGCCTGCCTCGTGTACCGCGGAAAGGCTTTCCTGTCCATCCTGCGTGTACCGCCACGCCTCCACGCGCCCGGACAGCACGATCCCCGCATGGTCGATCCGCTCGCCCATACCCCAGATCACGCTGTTTTTTCCAAAGCAGGCCGTGCGGGAGGAAAGCTTTTGCAGCAGCCCGTCCAGACGCTCCGCAGGAAGCTCTGCGAAAAGCCTGTTTTGCAGCAGAATGCGCTTCTCTTCATCTGTCAGCATTTTGCTCTCCTTTTTGTTGCAGCTGCAACGTATTTTTTTGAATGACATTGCTATAATAGCAGCAAAATACAAGCTTGGGGAGATTTTTTATGAAAAAAACAGTCTGGATCGCGCGGACGGCGGTCTGCCTTGCGCTTCTGATCGCCATTCAGTTCCTTACCAAAAGCCTCGGCCAGCTGGTGACCGGCTCGTGCGTCAATCTGGTGCTGGCCATCGCGGCGCTGATCGGCGGCGTCTGGTCCGGCGTGACGGTCGCGGTCATTTCGCCGTTCTGCGCGTATCTGCTCGGTATCGGCCCGGCGTTTTTGCCGTTGGTGCCGTGCGTTTCGCTGGGCAACGCCGTCTACGCCGTCCTGTTTGCCCTGCTTGTCGGCAGATTCCTGCAAAAAAAGAAGCTGCCCGCCGCATATGGCAGCATGGTGCTGGCTGCCGCAGCAAAGTTTGCAGCGCTGTATCTCGTCCTTGTCCGGCTGGTGGCCCCGGCTGTCATCCCGGCAGCGAAGCTCAGCACCGTCACAGCGGCTTTTACCTGGCCGCAGCTTCTCACAGCCGTGATCGGCGGCGTGCTGGCCTGCCTGATCGCGCCGGTCCTCTGCCGCGCGCTTGAAAAGAAGAACTAACGCAGTCCGTTGGATGCCTCAGGCCGGGAATACTACAGCTTTCATTCATATTTAAGGACATTACTCATTTCATAAAGTCAGGAAAGGCATACGAACTCAATTGGAAAAACCAAGTTCGTATGCCTTTGTTTTGTCCAATTCCAGAGCTGGACGCTCCGGCTGCCTGAACGGCACACCCTGCGTTCCAGGCGCAGCGGTTTCAAATAACACCATCTGACCGCTGCTCAACGCAAGCGTCTATTTCAGTTCAAGCAGCGCTTTTTCATCGTCTTTTACAAGCTTCCCTTGACAACGATAATGTGTCCCTCGTTTCCGGTTTCATTTTACGCGCCAGGAAGCGTTTCGTCGGAAGGAGACGATGCTGATACAGAAACAGCGCCCGGCTCACGCCGGGCGCTGCTGCTTTATGGGGTTTTGGCGAAATTACTCGTCGATCTCGATGACGACGCCGGAACCAACGGTACGGCCGCCTTCACGGATAGCGAAGCGGAGGCCCTTCTCGATAGCGATCGGGGTGATCAGCTCGACCTTCATGTCGATGTTATCGCCAGGCATGCACATCTCAACGCCTTCGGGCAGGGAAATGATGCCGGTAACGTCAGTGGTTCTGAAGTAGAACTGCGGACGATAGTTGTTGAAGAACGGGGTGTGACGGCCGCCTTCGTCCTTGGACAGAACGTAGACCTGGCCAACGAACTTGGTGTGCGGATGGATGGAGCCGGGCTTGGACAGGACCTGGCCTCTTTCGATGGACTTCTTGTCAATGCCGCGGAGCAGAGCGCCGATGTTGTCGCCAGCCTCAGCGTAGTCCATGAGCTTGTGGAACATTTCGATGTCGGTGACGACGGTGGACTTCTTCTCGTCCGCGAGGCCAACGATCTCGACGGGCTCGTTCTTCTTGATGACGCCGCGCTCGACACGACCGGTAGCGACAGTGCCGCGGCCGGAGATGGTGAAGACGTCCTCGACCGGCATCAGGAAGGGCTGGTCAGCCTTGCGGTCCGGGGTCGGGATCCAGGTGTCAACAGCCTGCATGAGCTCTTCGATGCAAGCATACTCGGGAGCCTTCGGGTCGGTGGACTCGGAAGCCAGAGCGTTCAGAGCGGAGCCGCGGATGATGGGGGTGTCGTCGCCCGGGAAGCCGTAGAAGGACAGAGTCTCGCGAACTTCCATCTCGACGAGCTCGAGCAGCTCTTCGTCGTCGACCTGGTCAACCTTGTTCAGGAAGACGAGGACGGAAGGAACGTTAACCTGACGGGCCAGAAGCAGATGCTCCTTGGTCTGAGCCATGGGGCCGTCGGAAGCAGCGATGACCAGGATCGCGCCGTCCATCTGAGCAGCGCCGGTGATCATGTTCTTGATGTAGTCAGCGTGGCCCGGGCAGTCGACGTGGGCGTAGTGACGGCCCTTGATCTGGACGTTGTCTTCGCCGGTCTTGTAGTTGTGGCCAATGCGGTCGTTGGTCTGGTACTCGACGTGAGCGGTGTTGATGGTAATGCCACGCTCGCGCTCTTCCGGAGCCTTATCGATGGAAGAATAGTCGGTGTACTCAGCGTCGCCGAAGAAAGCCAGATACTTGGTGATGGCAGCGGTCAGCGTGGTCTTGCCGTGGTCGATGTGGCCGATGGTGCCGATGTTAACATGGGGCTTAGTTCTCTCAAATTTCTGCTTAGCCATTTGAAAAAATCCTCCTTACAAATTGCATATCATTTTGTGCAGCGTCTTCGTAACACTGCCATTTTACAGTATTTGCCGGGGAAAAGCAATCCTTATTTACGCGAAATAAAGATTACTCCTTATCATGGCCGGTGCGCTTGGCGATGAGCTTCTCCTGCAGGCTCTTCGGCAGCTCCACATAGTGGCTGGGCTCCATGGTGTACTGACCACGGCCCTGCGTGCGGGAGCGCAGGTTCGTCGCATAGCCAAACATCTCGGACAGGGGGACAAAGGCATCGATCTGCTGGGCGCCGGAGCGCATCTCGTAGCCCTGGATCTGACCGCGGCGGGCGTTCAGATCGCCGATAACGTCGCCCATGTACTCATCGGGGACGATGACACAGACCTTCATGATCGGCTCGAGCAGGACGGGATCGGCCTTGCGCATACCTTCCTTGAACGCCATGGAACCGGCGATCTTGAAGGCCATTTCAGAGGAGTCGACCTCGTG